>Ga0105240_10001830_pt1 | contig 35650 bp, 33 predicted proteins | sample KBSC54metaG_FD_80426 | JGI IMG/M metagenome (GOLD analysis project Ga0105240, IMG submission 80426) | Corn rhizosphere microbial communities from Kellogg Biological Station, Michigan, USA - KBS C5-4 metaG | ecosystem: Host-associated > Plants > Roots > Rhizosphere > Soil | place: Michigan, USA... | reverse complement strand
GACAAAGGAAAAAACAGACCGTTTGGCGGCCTCGATTTGCCGGAAACGCCGCCCTACGAGGACCGCTAGACGACAATTTATGAGAAAAATATCACAGGAATCTCTGCCAACTCCAATCCCCGAACCGGAAGACGCCGGCATCGGGACAACTCTCGACGAACGCACGAGGCATCTCTGTAAACTTCTCGAGAAGCAAATGGTCTCAGGAAAGCTGCGTCTCAGCTTCGGAGACTACATCCGCCTCATCCAGTGGCGCGAAACCAAAGGCTACGACCGTCCCCACAAAACCGTCGTCACCTGGTCCGATCCCTGGTGGTTAGGCCTGATCGGAGAGATGGAAGACCACCCGGAAATCAAGGCAGTCATCGAAGAGTTCAGAGCCAAAGGACTTCACAAACGGAAAAAGTCCCCCGATGTCTAGCATCCGGCTACCTGGACGCGCCAGGGTCAACCTCCGAACGTCAGTATCTGGGTGGCAGAAGGCTTTTTCGGTTGCCCGGGAGGAGAAATTCGGATGCGGAACGCCATTCCTTTTGTTGTTGCGAGGAAGGGGGCTCGACGCTTTTACCGGGCCGTTGAACCGGCGGCTCGATCTTAACTCCTTCGAAGCCGTAACAGGCGAGGCCTCCCAACAGCCAAAAAAGTACACCGATCATCAGCGTGATCTTTACCTGTGTGGGCGAGAGATCCCTGAAGAAAATGTTGACCAGTGCTACGGCCCCGCAAACGATGCCTACATAGCACCACGACACAACCCAGTGGCGGATCCGAACGTGGAAATGCATATCAACTCTACCCGTTAGTAAAGACGTGTTGCCTGGCGGGCGGGTTGCTACGGTCAAGGTAGTACTTGTGAGCATTCGAGGGTCCGGCAGGAGAATTTCAAAATAGGGCTGCTACACTAACGTCCTGGGTATGCTCTGGTGCCGGCATCTTAGCAAGCGGTTCGGCGAGTTCACTGCGGTGGACAACGTCACGTTTGAGATTCCCGCCGGCACGATCTGTGCCTTGTTGGGGCCGAACGGCGCAGGTAAATCAACTCTGCTAAAAATGCTGACCGGATTGCTGGAGCCCACCTCCGGTGAGGCGTCCGTTTTGGACAAGCGCGAGATCGGAGTTCTGCCGGAGAATCTTGGATTGTTCGACGACCTCACAATCGAAGAGCATTTGGAGCTTACAGGCCCGATTTATGGTCTGAGTTCTTTCGAAACGCGCTCGCGGACCGAACAATTGCTGAGCGCCCTGGGCGTGCAGGAGGGCCGTCGTACTTTTCTCTCGCAGTGCTCACACGGCATGCGGAAGAAAACGTCGCTGGCAATGGCGCTGCTTCCGAATCCGCGCGTATTGTTTCTCGACGAGCCGTTCGAGGGCATCGACCCGGTAACGGCCGAGACCATCCGTCTGTTGCTCATCTCGATAGCGCGGCGGGGCGTGACGGTTCTGCTCTCGTCTCACATTCTTTCGTTGGTGGACCGGCTCGCCGAGCAGATCATGATGATCCGGAAGGGGCAGTTGGTTTGGAACTCCGCGATTTCCGAGCTGCCTCGCGGACTCGAAGAACATTATTTTGAATTAGTGGAAGCCCCACTAGAACAAGATCTTCCGTGGCTGGGATCGCAAGCGTCCTAAGAGCGCTGGGGCGTGCCGTCTGGCGCGACCTGCGGACGCTGCAGTCCATCATGGGCAACAATTTCTTTCTGTTTGTCCTGCTCCTCTTGCAGCAGATGGAAAGCGCGCTGTTTTTCCTGCTGATTCTTGGATTGCTGGTGCTGTTCCCGCTGTCGGCTGATCCTCTGCGAAAGATTCCGGCCGACCGCCTGATGCTTTGGCCGCTATCGCCCAGGCAGAGGGTGGCGCTCCGGTTTGCCAGTGTAGCGTTGAGCCCGGTGGCGTGGATCACCGTTGGACTGTTGCTGAAGACGCAGAAGCTCGCTGTCGCGGGGCAGTTCTTAATAGCGGCGGCCATTGTTCAGGCGCTGGTGGCGTTCAGCACCCAGGTGGCCAGGAGAGCGCCGGCTTTCGATATCTTGCGCCGGATTCCCGCTCTCCCGGGAGTGCTCGGCGGACTGGTCCGGAAAGATCTGCGCCAGATGCTGACGACTCTCGATCCGTACGTGGCCCTGGTTCTGAGTCTCTCTGCGGTTGGCTACAGGCTGTTCAGCAAGGCTCCGGACGCCTCTGCTCTATCCGTACTGACTGTTGTCGTCGTGCTGGCGATGAGCACGTACTCGCAGTGCTTTTTCGGGCTGGATGGAGCAGCGGGAATGGCTCGCTACCGTCTGTTGCCACTGGCGGGCTGGCAGATCCTCCTGGCTAAAGATCTGGCGTTCCTTCTGATCGCGGTTCCGCTGCTTCTGCCGCTGCGTCCTCTGGCTGGATTGGGCGCTGTTCTAGTGGCGTTGGCGATTGGACACCATACTTCGGTGTTCCAGCCGATCCCGCAACATCGGTGGCGGTTTACTTCAGGTGTGGTGGTTCCGAATGGGCTGATTCAGTCGTTCTTTCTCGTTTCAGCCGGCGTTGCGGTGGACCGGCAGGGGCCGCTGTTCCTGATTCTTTGCGCGGCGGCGTACCTCGGTTCCCTCTGGTATTACGGGCGGACATGGGCGGCATTGCTACACTGAAACTTCGATGGCTACGGTACTCAAGAACGGTGCAGCGGCGCTTTTGACGCCGATCGCCGAGCTTGTGCAGCAGGCAGAAGTCCGCGAGTGCCTCCAGTGGTTTACTAAGGAGCGCCAATGGATTTCCGAGCAGCATCTGGCGCTCTGCCGCGTAGCCGCTCCCACGTTTCTTGAGGGAAAACGCGCGGAATGGATGGTGGCGGCGTTCAAGGCCATCGGCTGCGAGGCGCGTATCGACCGCGGGGGCAATGTCGTCGCTCAGTTTTCGCCGGATGCGCAGGGTCCGTATCTGGCGGTGACGGCTCATCTCGACACTGTTCTGGCGCCTCGGACGCCCGACGATATCTCGGTGGATGCGGATGGCACGATGCGCGGTCCGGGCGTCTCGGATAACGGCGCGGGATTGGCGGCGCTGCTCGCAATCGCTCGTGCTTTGAAGACGTGTCCGGCCGGAATCAATCGTAATTCCCTGCTCTTCGTAGCGAATGTTTGCGAAGAGGGAGAAGGCAACTTAAGCGGTATGCGCTTTCTCTGCCGGCAGGCGAACCTTGCGAATAAGTTCAAGGGTTTCCTTGTCCTCGACGGGCCGAGTATCGACCACATCACCTGTCAGGCCTTGGCGAGCCGGCGTTTCGAAGTGACGTTTCAGGGGAGCGGCGGGCATAGCTGGAGCGATTTCGGAATCGGAAATCCGGTGCATGCATTAAGCCGGACGGTCGCGTCGTTCATGGATGAATCGTCGGATATCGGCCCGAGCTCTCTGCCTCGAACGTCGTACAACTTTGGACTCATCGACGGAGGAACGAGCATCAATTCGATTCCGGCCGAGGCGCGGGCGAAAGTGGACATACGGTCTGAAGACGAGAGGAAAATCGACGAGCTCGCAGAACGGCTGAAACACTGCGTCGATCGGGCCCTGAGGAAAGAGAATGCGGTCGCGACAGGCGGCAAGGTAAGCGCCAGGATGAAAGAGATCGGTTCGCGGCCCGGCGGCGCTCTCGCGGAAAACTCGTCGATGTTGAGCGTAATCCGGGCTGTGGACGCTCACTTCGGCATCCGCTCTCATCTTGACTGCGCGTCAACCGACGCGAACGTACCGCTCTCGATGGGTGTACCGGCCGTCTCCATCGGAGTCGGAGGACGGGGCGGCGGCGCGCACACGCCGGCCGAGTGGTTCCACCCGGAGGGCCGTGAGACGGGCCTGAAGCGGGTGCTTCTGATCTTGGCAGGGCTGTTGCGCAGGCAATGAGCCGGCGCCTTCGCGCAGACCTCGCACTGGCGTTCGTGGCGTTCATCTGGGGCGTGACATTCGTCCTGGTGAAGAATGCGCTGGCGGAAATCTCGCCGCTGCTGTTTCTAACGCTGCGGTTCTCGGCAGCGGCGATCGCGCTGCTGATCGTGTTCCGTGTCCGAGGTGCAGTAGCAACGGAGGGATGGGCGGCTGGAATCCTCGTCGGACTGTTTCTTTTCGCCGGCTACGCGCTGCAGACGTTCGGACTTCGGCTGACGACGCCGGCGAAATCGGGATTCATCACCGGTTTCTACATCCCGCTGGTTCCTTTGTTCAGCGCCGTCGTCTACAGAAAGGCGCCGCAATTGTCCGAATGGCTGGGTGTCTTAGTCGCGTTTGTGGGGCTCTGTTTATTGACGTTGAAAGGGCTCGATCTGCACATGAATGAGGGCGATCTGCTCACGACGGCCTGTGCTGTTGCCTACGGCTGCCATATCCTGCTCCTGGGCCACTATTCTCGGATCATTGGGTACGAGTGGTTGTCGTTAATGCAGATTGGTACTTGCGCCGTGATCGGTCTGGCGACTTTCTGGTGGGTCGAGACGCCGGTGGTCCATTGGACGATGCAGGTTTGGGTGGCGCTGGCGGTCACGTCGCTGCTGGCTACAGCATTAAGTTTCCTGCTTCAGACGTGGGCGCAGCGTGAGACGACACCAACGCGAACAGTATTGATTTTTGCTTTGGAACCTGTTTTCGCCTGGTTGACGTCGTATCTCATAGCAGATGAAGTGTTGTCGAGGCGCGCCATGGCCGGCGCGCTATGCATTCTGGCAGGAATCCTCCTGGCTGAGTTGAAACCGTTCGACAGGCGGGAACATCCAGAAGGAGTAGAATATTAACAGTACGCCGAAGAAGGGGATCCATGGCTTTCCTTTACAAGATGCGCCAACAGAAGCTGCTTTCCATCACGCTGATGATTTTCACCCTCTCGGTGGGAATCGTAATCGGCACTCTGATTAACACCGGAGTGTTCGCGGCCAAAGACCAGATGGTGGCCCCCGACGCCACGCCTCTCGTCATCCCTGCCGCGACCGCGCAGCCGAACGAACTGGCCAAGCTGGTGAAACGGCTAGAGCCCTCAGTGGTGAACATCAGTACCGATTGGACCCAGAAGGGCAGGACTTCGGTTGCCCCGCGTGGCCAGGCTCCAGACGAAGAGGACGAGGAAGGCGGGGACGAGAACCCAATGGATCTCTTCCGCAGGTTCTTCCCGGACGGCAATCCGAACCAGCGGAATCAGCCGCAGAAGGCTCTGAAGCGCGAGGCTACCGGTTCCGGTTTCGTGGTAGACAAGAACGGCTACATTCTGACCAACAATCACGTGGTGGAAAAAGCCGATCACATCAAAGTGAAGATTCCCGGCGATGATGCCGAGTATCGCGCAAAGCTGATCGGAGTCGACCTTGAATCGGACGTAGCGGTGATCAAGATCGACGCCGGCCGCCCGCTTCCCAGCCTGAAGATCGGCAACTCGGACGTGGTGCAGGTCGGGGATACGGCGCTCGCAATCGGCTCTCCGTTCGGGCTTGAGACCAGTGTCACGTTGGGCATTATCAGTGCGATGGGACGCGATATCCCAGGCTCGCAAGTATTCCAGCATTTCATCCAGACGGACGCGGCGATCAACCCCGGCAACAGTGGTGGTCCGCTGTTGAATTCCGTTGGTGAGGTGATCGGAATCAACACCGCGATTGCCACGCAAAGCGGCGGGTATCAGGGCATCGGTTTCGCGCTGCCCAGCAACATGGCCGTGGCTGTTTACAATTCCATCATTCGCAGCGGCAAGATGACGCGCGGCTCGGTCGGCATCCAGTTTTACGCTGCCGAGAAGAATAGCGAATTGATGAAGGCGCTCGGCCTGAAGGAAGGCGTCCTGGTGGATAGAGTCATGCCAGGCGGGCCTTCAGAAAAAGCAGGTATGAAGCCGGAAGACGTGATCGTGGCGTTCAACGGTAAACCGATCAAAGACGGCACCGATCTGGTGAACCACGTCGCGGCTGCGCCGCTCGGAAGCACCGTTGACCTGACAGTCGACCGTGGCGGCAAGAAGCTCGATCTCAAGGTTTCGATCGTCGATCGTGAGACTCAGTTGCAGGCGCAGAGAGATCCGCATTTCACAAAGCCGGGACACGAGAGCGAGGAAGTGAGTCCGACTGGATCGCAATCGCAGGAGCAACCGAAGTTCGGCATCTCCGTCCGTCCTTTGAACGACACCGAGAAGGAAGGCGCTACCTGGCCGGACAAGCACGGCGTGGTTGTCACCTCGGTGGTGGAGGGTTCCTTCGCCGAGGATATCGGTCTTCAGACGCGCGACGTCCTTGTCTCGATCAACAGGCAGCCGGTAAATTCGCTGGATGACGTGCGCAAAGTTCAGAGCACTCTCAAACCGGGCGACGCCGTGGCATTCCGGGTGATGCGGATGGATCAGCGGTCCGCAGGCGGCCGTGGCGGAGTACCGTCGGCTGGGCCGGCATCGTCGCCATATATTGGCCTGTGGGTATCGGGCACGCTGTCGAACGGGAAGTAAGCTTCCCTAATGCAATGGCAGGACGGTGACTTCCTTGAAGGAAATCACCGCACTTGCATCGTGATTCTGTAGGGCCACATAGCCGGATTCCGGACGCGGGCCTCGATCCGGCTCGTACGATTTCTTCTTCTCAGGGACTGGCGAAGTTCCATCGTAGTCCGTGACCAGGACGCCGTTGACGTAGACGATTGTCCGCAATCCGTCGAGGGTAATCTCCATGGTGTTCCACTCGCCGGCGGGCTTGTATGGCCGGGCTTTCGCCTTCGTCATGGAGTAGAGGACACCAGTGCAGTGCCAGTCGTCATCGCGGTTGTCGATTTGCACTTCAATTCCCTTATTGATCGCGTCGTCCTCGCTCATAGGCTCGACTGGGATGCGGATGAAAAAACCCGAGTTCCCTTTTTCGTTGGACATTTTGTAGACCAGGCGGATCTTAACGTTGCCGAGTTTCCGTTTGGTGTACCAGATGATGCCTCCGTCGCCACCGGTTTGCACCACGCCGTCAACAACAGAGAAGCCGTTGCCACCGGGTGTATGCCGTCCGGTGAACTTCCAGCCGTCAAGATTCTTGTGGTTCAAGAGATCTTCGCCATAAGCCGTGGAACAGAGGAGGAAGGAGGAAAGGACGAGAGCGGTTCGCATCAGGTGCGATTATATACCGCGCTTTTGACTCGACATGCCCTGCCACGGCTTAGCTTCGAGGAATTGGGTTGGCGTGAGGATGGAGATTTCGCGGTGGGGATGAAGCCTCAGCAATGGTTATCGCCGGTGACGATCACTTGGGAATGTGATTCGAGGGCGCATTCCAGTATGCGATTGTCGGCCGCGTCAATACAGCCGTTCACTGTCTGTTGCGGAATGACGGAGTGCGTCAGCGTTGATAGGTAGGACATCGCGTCATCGATCCGGACCTTGGACCACGAGAACTTAAGGGCGAGCACGCGTGCCACTTCGGTCTTGATGGGGTCGGAGACGGAAACCGTAAACACTCTGTGCTCCGTCAGTTCCAAAATGACGCGGGGATTCGCGCCGAAGATCAGGGCAGAGACGTAGTTGTTGCTGTCGAGGACGATCCAACTCATTCGGTGGGGCGCTTGCGGGGACGCCTTTCCTGACGCGTCGCGTGGATTGCGTCGACAATATCCTCCTCCGTACGGATTCCGGCGGCTTGCGCCGTCGTGCGGCCATACGCGTTCATCTCGTCCCACCAGTTCCGGTGCTCGTACTGGCGCAGCGCCTCGCGGACAAGTTCGCTCATTGTGCGGTTTTCCTTTTTAGCCAATCGTTCGGCGCGGGTTAGCATTTCAGGTGGAAGAGTGACCGAAAGCGTCTTAGTGGTTCTCATACTTTTAACGGATCGCAGCACTTCGCAATGTCAGGCGTGATTTAGCAATGCGTCAGGCTGTATCAGCCTTCGTAGAGTCCGGAGTGCCAGTGATGAGGCGGGCGCCTCGATTGAACGTCAAATAACTGAAGCCCCAACGCACGAACACCACGAGGCGATTTTGGAATCCGGCCAGGTACATCAAGTGAATAAACAGCCATAGGAGCCAGGCGAACAGTCCGCCGAAATGGAATTTGCCGAACTCCGCCACTCCGGCTGCGCGCCCGATGACCGCCAAGCTGCCCTTGTCCCAATAATGGAAGGGCGATACTGGCTTGCCTTGCAGTCGGCGCAGGATGACGCTGGCGACGTAATGACCCTGTTGTATGGCTGGCGGCGCGACTCCGGGGATCAGGCGGCCGTGCTCGTCCTCGAAGTGCGCGAGATCGCCGATGACGAAGATCTCCGGATGGCCCGGAATCGTGCACTCTTTAGTCACAATGATACGGCGTCCGCGGTCGAGTTCCGCGCCGGTTCTTTCGGCGAGTTTCACTCCGAATGCCGAACCGCGCACCCCCGCGCCCCACAGCACGGTACGCGTCTCGATTCTCTCCGTACCGGCGGCGGACGAGAGGTTCACTCCCTCGCCGTCGACTTCGGTTACCCGCACCCCAGTTCGCGGGCGCACACCCAATTTAATGAGTGACCGCTCGGCGGCATGGGAAAGATCCGGGGCGAATGGCGGCAACACCCGAGACGTGCCTTCCAGCAGGATGATCTGTGCATCCTGCGGCCGAATGGAGCGGAACTCGTCCTTGAGTACATCGTTGGCAATCTCGCCAAGGGCGCCGGCCAGTTCGACTCCGGTGGCGCCCGCGCCGACGATGACGAACGTCAGCCACGCCCGGCGCTTGGCGGGATCAATCTCCTTCTCAGCTGCTTCGAAGGCGTAGAGAATTTTGTGCCGGATGCGAGTCGCGTCTTCCACTGACTTGAGCCCCGGGGCGATCCCTTCCCATTGCTCGTTGCCGAAGTAGAAGTTCTCTGAGCCGGTGGCCACGATCAGGGAATCATACGGAACTTCGCGATCGGCCAGAATCACCACATGCCTTACGGGATTGACGTCCACGGCCTCAGCCAGGAGAACTTTGGTATTCCTTTGCTTGCGGAGCACGGACCGTAGGGGCGCGGATACATCGCCGGGCGCGAGGCTGCCGGTTGCCACCTGGTACAAGAGCGGCTGAAACAAATGGAAGTTTCGCTTATCGAGGAGTGTAACGCCGGCGTCGGCGCGGCCCAGGGCTTTGGCCGCGTACAACCCACCGAAACCGCCTCCAACGATGACGATTTGATGCGCCATGGTCAGGCGCGCAAGCTGGCCGGCTGCATGCCGAATTTACGAAGCATCAGGAACTCGGCAAGGTTTTCGCGCGTGAGAAGCCCGGCCAGCCGGTCCCCTTCCATCACGAGGGCGCACGATGTGGTTTCGGCTAGCAGTTGCATCGCGTCGGCCAGATCCATGTCAGGCGAGATACGGACAAAGTCGCGATTCATGATACCGGCGACGTAGGCGTCCTGACCTTCCGCGGCCATTCCGCGCAGCAGGTCGTGACGCCCGAGGAGCCCGATCACCTGCCCTCCGGTGACCACCGGAAAATCCTGCTGCGAGGTGGAGAGTAGCAGCTTGGCGGCATCGCGCACGGTGTCTCCGTGGGAGAGCGTGCGGTAATCGGTAATCATGGCCTCATGCACCGGGATTCCGTGAGTGAGCGCGCGCCCTTGCACCACGGCGTTCTCCTGCTCGGCGCCGAGATAGATAAAGATGGCGATGAAGATAAGCATGTAATAGCCGTTCAGAACGCCAAACAGGACAAAGATGATTGCCAGAATCCGGCCGGCGGATGACGCGATGGCGGTGGCGCGTTCCGGGCTGCGGAAGCGAGCGAGAACGGAGCGCAGGATCCGGCCGCCGTCCATGGGGAACGCGGGGATGAGATTGAACAGACCGAGAATCAGGTTTCCGACGCCGATGCGCGCAAGCACGTTGGAATCGATGGCTTTCTGCAAACTCTCGGGAGAACCGATGCGGCCGGTAGAATACAGCGTGCCGAGAATGGCGGCGGCAATGACGAGGTTCACGGCGGGTCCGGCGAGAGAGATCCAGAGCTCTTCCTCAGGTTTCGCATCGCGTGCCAGCCGCGAGACTCCGCCGATGGGATACATGACGATCTCAAGCGTCTTGATACCGTATTGGCGCGATACGAGCGCGTGGCCGAGCTCATGCAGCACCACCGAGGCAAAGAGAGCCACCAGGTACTCCGCGCCGGCCAGCATCGCCTGATCGCCTCCTAGACCGGCCGCGACGATCAGCGCGAGCAGGACTAGAAATGTGAAGTGCAGCCGGATGGGTACACCAAAGATACGCACGGCCCGGGCTGTACCGGGAACTCGAGGCGGACGCTCTGTACTGGGGGTGCCGGAAGCCGGTTGCATTTGCCGCGACCTGCTATGACGATACCAAGCTTATGCTTACGATTGCATTTCCAGTTGCTGAAAGTCCGAAATGCTGAACCGGACATAGTCCGGACGGTCGGCTACACTCTGATGGCGGTAGCTGCGGACCACTTCGCCTTGACAAAGCAGGAATACGCCGGGCATTTGGAAAGCGTCACCCTGCCATCGGCCCGCCCAGTGTCTGCGGAGAATTGCTGCCTGGAACCCTCGGAACCAAACCTTGGGCCCGAAGAGCATTCCCACGGTTCCACGGCAGAGGCCGAAGGCACGGTATAGATGGCGCGGCGTATCGTTAATGCGCACAGCATCCGCGAGGCCGTACTTTGGCAGGTACTTCCGCGCCTGCTCGTCCGTTCCCATATGGACGAGCACCACACGGGTACCCGTAGCCTCAATGCGGCGGCGCTGCTCTCCGATATCGGCCATCGCCTCACGGCAGAATGTGCAACCGGCATGGCGGAGGAAAACCAGCAGCACCGGGGTCTGGCGGGACAACTGGTCGAGCGTCACTCCATTGTTGGCGCGCGTCTTCAGGGCCAGCCGCAGCACTTCGGGACAGCGGATGCGTTTCTTATCCTGGAAATAGCCGTACGAAGCGGCGAGGATCACCGAGAACGGAATCCACCAAATCAGATCGTTGGCAACGATCAGCCATCCCGCACGCCATGGCAGGCGGCCGTGGAGGGCAGCTTGCAAAAAACCGATTGGCACGAAAATCTTCGCCAGCAGACCGACAAAAACGATCGGCCAATGGCGGTAAGGATTCATGGAGGCGACAGCATACCCGACGCCGTAGACGGCGATAATCATTCCCATGCACTGCCAGAGTTCGGGGTAGCTGGGCTGCTCCATGCCCGCCCATTGGAACAGAGCGTTGGGAAAAAGGACTGCGGCGGCACCCCAAATCAGATTGTAGGCGGCGGCCAGCGCGAGAACATATTGCATCCAGGGGCTCGGCTTGGAATCCGTCATATTACACAGTATGGGATGAAATGAGATCCATGTCAGGCTCTAAATGTTTTAGCACAAAACAGGCCAGTTGAGCCTCAAGGATTTCCGCTGGAAAGGAACAACAGGGGGGTGGTGTATGGATACAGTGAAGATATGAGTTCGCTGCAGTTGATCGGCTCCACGCTGGGTTTGAGCCTGCTGGCGGGAATACGTCTCTACGCCACGGTTCTGGCCATCGGACTCGTCGCGCACTTCAACCTGATTCGCCTTCCGGCGGCCTTGGACGATTTAAGGGTTCTGGGCAACAAATGGGTGATGCTGGCCGCTGCCGTGGGATGCATCTGCGAATTCCTGGCCGACAAGATTCCATGGTTTGACAGCGTCTGGGATTCAGCGCATACGTTTATCCGGCCGATCGGGGCGGCTTTGCTGGGAGCAACCGCGTCGGGGGAAGATCAGCCGGTGATGCGCATCCTGATAGCTCTTGCCTGCGGTGGTGTGGCGTTCTCGGGGCATTCCTCGAAAGCGGCTACGCGTTTGCTGATCAATCATTCGCCGGAGCCTTTCACGAATGTCACTCTGAGCGTCATGGAAGACGCCGCGGTGCCGGTGGGTGTCTGGGTTTCGATGAAACACCCGTACGTGAGTCTTTGTTTCGTGGCTGTGTTCCTGGCCGGTTTTGGGTGGCTGGCGCCGCGCATCTTTCGATCGATCCGCATTGAGTGGAAGTCGTTTGTTGCGATCTTTCGTAAATTCTTTTTGCAGGAGGGACATGCCTCATCGTCGACAGTCGCCTTGCCCCTGCCGAAGCTTCTCGACGCGCGATTCGCAACATCGCTGCAACCGCTGCCTCCCCAGTACGTCGAGCGGCTCGGTCTGAACTCCGCCCCGCCTTCCGCGCATTGTGCCGCCGGACGCGGCGTGCCTGGACTGTTCCACTCCATTGGTTATCTTTGTGTTCTGCCGGATGAGTTGATCTTCATTACCCGGCGGCTGTTTCGGTGGCGCACTCATCGGATTCCGGTTTCGTCGATTGCGGCCTCACAATTCCTGCGCGGGATGCTGCTCGATACACTCTCGATTCAGACTGAGGGGCGCGAAGAGGTTTTCGATATATTCAAGGTCGCCACTCGTTCGGCGTACGCGAATCGTGGAACGGGAATTCGTATAGAACACAAAGTATAAATGTGTTGGGTGATAATACGGATAGAAGGATCGTTCGCGGGAACAATTGTCTGAAAACGGCGCAGTCGAGAGATTTCTGGCGCGGGCACGGCAACGCTGCCTGCTGAACCTGGCCATCGCGGAGGCTGGTTTCTCCGTGGCGTTGGTATGCGGCGGGGCGATTCTGCTGTTGCTGCTTGGAACGCAGATCCTGAACTGGTATTGGCTGGCGGCGCTGTTGGTTGGGGGCCTGGGTTTCGGCGCTTACCGGCTTCGGCTGTTGGCTCCTTCCACTTATCGCGTGGCGCAGCGCGTGGACCGCGAACTTCATTCGCACGATGCGCTCTCGACGGCCTACTATTTCAGTAAGACGCCCCCCATGCGGAATCTGGAACTGGTGCATGCGCAGCGGAAGATGGCTGAGCGCCTGGCCGCTGAGAACGATCCGGTAATCGCGGTGCCGCTTTCCGCTCCACGCATCGTGTACGTCGCGGCTGGTCTGTTCGTCGTGGTCGCAAGCCTGTTCGGTCTTCGTTACGGTTTGCTGCACACACTCGATCTTCGGGCGCCTATTGCCGATATTCAGTTCAATCCGTTCAACCGGGTATCGACGAAGCAGGAAATGGCTACGCGCAAGAGCGCCATCCAGGAAAAATTCGACGAGCAACTCCAGCAGCTTGGTATTTCTGTGGATACTCTGGATTCGCAGATGTCGAAGCAGAGTAGTCCCGCAGAACAGGCGGCCAGCGCGTTGGCCACACCCGATGGCGAGGAGCCGATGTCGTCCCCGGAAAAAGGCCAGAGCGTTGAGAACGGCAAAACCCAAGAGGGGAAGACGGAAGGCAGTGACGATCCGGAAGGTGCTACTTCCAGCACCGGAAAGCCGGCGGACGGCCAGCCGGACGGGGCATCAACCGAGGCTCCGGCCGGCCAGCAATCGAAGCAGGGTGCGCAGAACGCAAACGGGAAGAATCCTCAGGGCGAGAATTCGAATCTTGCGGATAAGATGCGGGACGCGGTGGCGAATCTGCTTTCGAAGCTGAAGTCGCCTGGAAAACAGAGCGACAGCCAGGATAAGAATGCTTCCTCGGCGCAGGGCCAGAGCGGCGCAAAACAGAAGCAAGATTCCAAGAGCACGCAGGGACAAGGGAAAACGCAGGGCGAGGGCCAGCAGAACCCGGATCAGCAGGCTGACCAGGAAGGGGACGGCGAGCAGTCAGCGTCGCAGAACCGGCCAGGCGATCGGAATGCGGAGAAACCAGGGCAGCAGGATGCGAAGAGCGGGATCGGACGGCAGGATGGCGCCAAGGATTCGCAGGAAGCGGAGCAACTCGCGGCCATGGGGAAGATCAGCGAGATACTTGGCAAACGCGCGCAGCAGGTGAGCGGTGAGATGACGGTGGAAGTGGCTTCCGGCAAGCAGCAATTAAAGACTGCTTATTCACAGAAGAACGCTCAGCACTCGGATTCCGGCAGCGATATGAATCGGGATGAGATTCCATTGATCTACCAGCCCTATGTGCAGCGGTACTTCGAGGAAATCCATAAGGCAGGGCCTGGGCCGCGAATGAACGCTAACGAACGCAAATAACGCGAACAACAAAAGCTACTGCTTTTGGTCTCGTTCCGCTATGATTGAGTTCGCTAGCTGGTTTACTACCTGGGCTTCGTTTCGGCCCATTTCGAAGTAGGCTGCTCTCAAGAGTTGATCCTTTCTGTTTCGCAACTGCTCCCGGATGCTTTGTTGCACTTGCGGATCGTTCAATGCTCTTTGCCCGTCGGGTTCCTTCGACACAACTTTTAGGATTCGGTAGCCTTCCTGGGTGTGGATCACCTTGGATGTCTGGCCGGGTTGCATCGACATGACCAGCTTTCGCAATTCGGGATTGGCTCTGTCTAGCGATGACTCGGGGATGAAGCCTAAGTCTCCTCCGTTTGAGGCGGTGGCTGCGTCTTCGGATAAGTTTTGCGCGATCATTCCGAAGTCCTCTCCTGCCTTCAGCCGGTTTTCGATCATCAGGATTTTAGCTTTGGCCTGATCGTCGTTTTGAGCTTTATCGTTTTTTAGATTGTGGACGTTTGGATCGGGATTTGAGGTGACCAGGATCTGGCCCATGTGCACTTGCGGCTCGGGCAGGTTGAAACTGGCTTTGTTGGTATTGTAAAAGTTCTCGACGTCTTTGTCGGTGATGTTGATGTGCGATGTGATTTCTTTGTTGAGTAGCTTGGTTACGCTCAATTCCCTTCGGAGTTGCGCCTTCAGGTCTTCCATCGACATTTTTCGCTTGGTTAGCTGGCGTTGGAATTCCTCCTGCGTGTAGGGGGCTTTGAGTTCGGCGATCTTTGCGTCGACGTCGGCGTCCACCGCCATCAGACCCAATTTTTCCGCTCGCTGGAGCATGATCTCGTTGTCGATCAGGACTCGGAGAATTTCCAGTTTCTGCGTGGTGGTTTGATCGTCAGACGAGCTTGGCGCGGTCTCGAACTGCAATTGATATTTTTTGTCCAGCTCCTCGTAAGTGATGGGCCGGTTGTTGACCATCGCGGCGACATTGGCGGGTAGGGACCTCTTACAACTGCATCCAGCCAATATCACGGACGCGCCAATGAACACCGAGAGCCATCTTTTTTGCATGAGCCGAAATTACTATAATAGCTTGCCGGGCCAATCGGAGGCTTCGCCGAATTTGAGACCTTGGAGATCAGGATCGATATTGCGCAGCAAACCGGTGAGCACGCCGCCTGCCCCTACTTCCACGAATCGGGTGACCCCTTGAGCGGCGAGATAGCGAATGGAATCGGCCCATCGCACCGCGTTTGGAATCTGCTCCAATAGACCTTCTCGCGCTTCGGCTCCGGTGTGAATTTCGCGCGCCTGCCAGTTGTTGACCAGCGGAATCTGCAGATCTTTAAAGGTTGCGGCTTGCAACTCCGGCGCCATGTGTTCCTGTGCTGGCTTCATGAGAGCGCAGTGGAACGGCGCGCTTACCGGCAGCGGAACCACTCTTCTGGCGCCTGCCGCTTTGGCCAATTCCATCGCGCGATTCACTGCCGCGGCGTTTCCGGCGATGACGACTTGATCCGGCGAATTGAAGTTTGCGGCCGAAACGATTTCACCTTGGGCGGCTTCGGCTAGGATCTCGTCGAGTTTACCCTCGGGTAATTTAAGAATCGCTGCCATTGCGCCGACTCCGGGTGGCACCGCTTCCTGCATGAAGCCGCCGCGACTGCGGACCAATTTGAGCGCGTCCGCCAAGGCGAGCGACCCAGCGGCCACGAGCGCGGAATATTCTCCCAGGCTATGCCCGGCGACGTAATCGGGGGCGATGCCTTTGTTATTGAGGACGCGAAACGCCGCGATGGATGTCGCGAGGAGCGCGGGTTGCGTGTTGCGGGTCAGTTTCAGATCATCTTCCGGCCCCGCAAAACAGAGGTGAGTTAATGGGAAACCCAGGACCGAATCGGCTTCTTCAAATACCTGCCGGGCTTCCGGATAGGCTTCGCACAAAGTCTTGCCCATGCCGGCGAACTGAGAGCCCTGGCCGGGAAACAGGAATGCAGTTTTTTCCATGAACGAACTATTGTAGCGGGCGCTATTCCTTGTCGATGGGAGTCACGGGATCGATGAAGGGCCAGCAGAAGGTGCCCAGCAGATACATGGTAGCCATCACGTAGAGAAACGAGTTCCAGTTTCCGCCGGTGTAGCGCAGGATGTAGCCGCCACTGAGAGGCGCCGCGAATCCGGCGAGGTTGCCCATCATGTTCATGGAACCGGCGACGGTGCCGGCATACTTGCCTCCGATGTCCATGCAGGAAGCCCAGGAGCCGGGCATCACCAGATCGTTGAAGAAGCTTGTCAGGCCCATGAAGAGCATGGCGTAGGTGGGGTCCGCGGTGTTGAGACTGATCACCAGCATGATGGCGGCACCGCCAAATCCGACGCAGGCCGAGAGGCGGCGGGTACGGGTGATGCTTCCGGTGAGGCGCACCAGGCGGGCAGACAGAAATCCGGCGACGGCCGAACCGATTCCGCCGAACAGCAGGGGCAGAACAGCGAGATGCGAACCCTGTTCGGGGGTCAGATGCCGGTTCTCCTGTAAATATGTCGGGAGCCAGGTGATGTAGAAATACCACGGGTACGAGAGGAGGAAATACTGTAGCCACAAAAGGCGGACGCTGCGGGAACCCAGCAGCTTGCGCCACGGCACGTCTCCGTGGCCGGGACCCAGTTTGGCGCTGCCGGCGATGATCGCCAGTTCGGCATCGTTCACTTTCTTGTTGTCGCGCGGATTGTCACGATACCAGTTGTAGAAGAAGATGGCCCAGACGACGCCCAGCGCTCCGAACGAGGCGAATACGTAACGCCACGACATGTATTTGAAAGCCAGGATGACCAGCGGCGGCGTGAAGGCTCCGCCCCAGCGTGCGAACATCCACATGATGCCTTGGGCGCGCACCTTTTCCGCTTGCGGGAGCCATGTTGAAAAAGCTTTGGTGAGATTCGGGAACCCGCCCGCCTCGCCTGCGCCGAAGAAGAACTGCGAAGTGAGCATGGTACCGAAGCTCCGCATCTGGCCAGTGAGGGTGATAAAGAACGACCACCACAGCACGATGCGCATCAGAACTTTTCGGGCGCCGAGCTTATCGCCAAGCCATCCGCTGGGGACTTCGAACAAGGCGTAGGCGATGCCGAATGACGAGAAAATGTACCCCATCTGGACTTTGGTTAACCCGAGATCCTTGGATATGGTGGGGGCCGCAACGGACATGCAGACGCGGTCGAAATAGGACAGGATGGCCAGGGTGACGGCGAAAACGATAACCCAATAACGGGTGCGGGTTGCCTTCTGGACGGTTACGGATTTGTAAGCTGGTTGTGTTGCCATGCGAACGATCATCACATCATGGTTTGGGGCTGGGGTGCAAGGTGTATTATTCGCGCGCTCGCTGCAATATGGTCGGCTGACGTCGATAAATCCCCTCACCACACACTAAAGAGGTCCCGCTCGGCGAACGCGGGCGGTTCCAACGAATCCGTTCCTTCGCTCTCCCCGACGATGCGCCACACATTCCTGTAACCGGACTCGGGCGCTGATAGGCAGGCAAACGGGCATGCGACGCAACTTCCGGATGGTGTCACTCGTCCGCTGCTCCATTCTGACTGCGCCAGCCCTTGCTTCAATCGCTCCCGGCCGATGCTTTCTTGGCCATCAAACGCGCAGATTAGTGCCTGCACGCTCCCAGGTTTCTTCTCAGCTTCTGCCGTGCCGAGGCGATTAGTTCCGCTTCCGCTGCGGACCGTGCTTCCAGTGCGGCCCGATTGTGTGAAAACCACGAGAGAAAGATCGCCAGCGTTAATTCATCTTTGTTGACACTATTGGAATCGGTGTTACGCCGTGATGCTGGGTCTGGCATGACCGGAGTCACCGCCTCAAGCAGTGCATTCGCTTGTAACGCTCGCCAAGACGAGTGCAGATCCTTTGCTTGTTCGAGATATCGTGCCGCAGAAAGAACTAGGGTGTACGGAAGCGGAGTGAAATAGCGAACGGCGCCAATCACCGGGACTGTTTGAGTGGAGTCTTTCGTCTCAATTGCATCAACTCCGAGTACCTGCAGGTTCGCCCACGATTCCTTGGCCGGAGCGATGGATTTTGCCGCCGCAGCCAAAATGCCGAGTGTGGCGCGTTCGACGGGTGGGGTTCCGCTGTGGTTGTGAAGGGCATTCAGCCAGGTGGTGAAGATTTCGGACCTGACGTGGTGAGATTTTTCTGCAATTGCCAACGTTACGTTGACCAGAGCAGAGGCCGAATCGTAATCTTCACACGGCAAGCTGAGAACAATTTGATCGAGACCGTTCGGCGCAGTGCTGCGAACGACACGGCGGTAAAGGCCCTCTGAGCCATACAGGCCATCTATGAGATAGAAGATTTGGAAGGGCCACGGGGCTGCGGCGCGCTCTGCGGATGTCTCCGGGTACGCGACCTTCCGAGCAGGAACTACGAACTTGTATCCCAAGATTGTCCTGTTAGTGGCAGTGCCTATTGTCACCCGTGGATCGCTCGGATAACGTCCGCCACCGGCATCCAAGCGTGGCAGAGCCACGCCGAACTGATGCAAGTGCCATTCCCTCAGCAGTTCATTCCGTGCACGAACAAGTCCGGGAATCCACTGCGGCGAGAGCAGCTTCCACCCCTGCTCGATTGCTGCTTCTCGATCGAAGTAGCTTGTCTCGGGGAAGGTAATGAACGTCCAGAACCTCTCCGGTGAGGCGACGGCGGCCCTGACTTTCGCCATGTCAGCGCCGCAACCACTTCGTTCTATTTGGCATTGGGCGGCAGCGATGGACGAGTGGAGGGCTAGTAATATCACCGGCATCACAAACCCATTTCTCATTTGAGCCTCGATTTCAAGAGATGATTGCTTCCGACATTTCGCCCACGAAGCCGCCATTTGCTGAGAGGCGTCGCTCGAAGTGATTATGCCGCATATCCGCAGATACCTTCACCCTGAACGCTGTTGATCCGCCCCCGTGGGCTCGTAGGCGGCGTTATGAGGAGGTAGCTTTTGCGGCACTAGCACCTCGGTCCGAGCGTATTGTCGGGAATCCGGACAGTGGAGTGTTCGCCCATGCGCTCCCGGCCGCAACCATTGCGAATGCATGCGCGGTCTTTCCATTCCATCTCTGCACGGACGCGTCGCGCGTGATAAAATCCGAGCCTTCCCCCAAGTAGAATGGGCTGCGTTGACCACTGGAGGCAATGTGAAACGAAGATTTGTGGGAGTCGTCGCGGCGGCGCTCTTTTCGCTCGCGGTTTCGAGCGGCCAAGGCAACATCAGCACTTTTTTCAATACTGGTAGCAGTGGACTCGCCATAGATGGTCAGGGCAATGTCTATCTAACGGAGTCGGCGACGGCCAAGGTTCGCAAGATCAGCTCCGGTACCCTCTCCACCATTGCCGGGAACGGCAATTTCGGCTACGCCGGCGACGGCGGACAAGCCATTAACGCCACACTGAGCCTGGGCACCGGCGGCCTTTCCGGTCTGGCGGTGGACGGTTCGGGCAACGTCTACTTCTCTGATAGCGCGAATAACGTCATCCGCAAGATAAACACGGCGGGCGTCATCAGCACCTATGCGGGCAACGGCACCGGCGCCGGCACGGGTTTCGGCGGATTCGCCGGCGACAACGGACCTGCCACCAGCGCCCAGCTCAACGGACCCACCGATATCGCGCTCGATAGCAACGGCAACCTCTATATCTGCGATACCTCCAACAGCCGCGTCCGCAAGGTCACTCCCGGCGGCACCATCACGACCTTCGCCGGCAACGGCAACGTCGTTTATTCCGGCGACGGCGTGCAAGCCGCCACGACCGCCGTGCCGTCCCCAGGAGGAATCGCCGTCGATTCCCAAGGGAACGTCTACATCTCCAGCGCCGTGCGCGTGCGCAAGGTCACCCCAGATGGCATCATCTCCACCATGGCCGGAACTGGGACCCGCGGCTTCTCCGGTGACGGGGGGCCAGCCACCGCCGCTACCTTCCGGGGCCCCATTGGACTCGCTGTGGATCAATTCGGCAACGTGTACGTCGCCGATAACAGCAACGGCCGCGTCCGCAAGGTAGACTCCGCAGGCATCATCACTACCTACGCCGGCATTGACGGCAACGCGTCTACATCGCTGGGCGATGGCGGACCCGCCACTAGCGCGTATCTGGGCACTGTGGGCGATTTGGCGCTCGATTCCAACGGGAGCCTCTATGTATCTACGGGCGGGGGCAGCGGGCGCATCCGCAAGATCGATCCGTCGGGCACAGGCTTCTTGTCGTCCCCATCATCGTTGACCTTCTCCTACAACATCGGCGGCGCCGCTCCCGCATCGAAAACTCTGAATATCACCAGCACCGGCGGCGTGCTCACCTACACCACCAGCGTCTCGTCGACTGGGAACTGGCTGTCCGTTTCACCAGTAACCGGCTCCACGCCGGGCACGCTGACTGTATCCGTGAACCCCACCGGACTCGCCGGAGGCGCCACCTATCAAGGGACCATCCTGCTCACTCCGGCCGGATCGGGCAACTCTCCCTTGACCATTAACGTGTCGGTCACCGTCACGGGCGCGGGTGCACCCACCATCAACACCGGTCAAATTTTCAATGCCACGGGTTACCAGACCAGACTCGCGCCGGACACGGTGTTCGCTCTCTTCGGAACGAACCTCGGTCCCGCTTCTCTGGCGCCGGCCAGCGGGCCCGATTACCCGGCGTCTCTTGCGGGGACGTCGGTCACGTTCACCCCCGTTGGAGGCGGCGCGTCCATCATCGCCAAGCTGGTATACACATTTGCTACGCAGGTTGCGGGAATCTTACCCTCCTCCATCGCTCCTGGCACCTACGCGGTGACTGTCACCTACAACAGTTTGACCAGCGCTCCGCAGAATGTGACCGTGGTCGCCCGCAGTTTTGGCATTGCCGCCGCAAATAGCGCCGGCTCCGGCACCGCGCAGGCGACAATTGCCAACATTAACGGCGGGCTCAGCCTGACGCGCTTCATGGCGGGCAGCGTGAGCTTTGGAGGCAACACCTGGACGTTGAGTCCGGCACATCCCGGCGACACCATCGTGCTGTGGGGCACCGGAGGCGGAGCGGACGCCCAGAATGATAGGGGCGGCAGTTCCGGCGACCAGACCGCCGCCGGCAATTTCATCGTCACCGCGGGCACGCAGCAGATCACGCCTCTATACGCCGGAACCTCTTTCGGATATCCCGGCCTGTTCCAGATCAACTTCAAGCTGCCCATCGACATCGCGACCGATTGCTTCACCACGGTGAAGGTGACCGCGGACGGTGAGGTCAGCAACACTGTGGTAATTCCCATCGCCGCCGCTGGTCAAACCTCCTGCACGGACCCGACCACGCCGGCTTCGGTGTTGACCAAACTCGACTCTGGGGCCAACATCAATTTCGGTGCGTTCGTCGTCGCGAAGACCACCAGCCAATCCACCACGCAGGAGACGGCCAGTGGTGCTGTCCTCAGCTTCACTCCCTCGGAATGGACCATCCTGAACTCTGGACCAGTCTTCGGAGCCTGCCGCCTATATGACCGCACCTACCCTCAAGGCGGCAAGGATCCTGGAACTCCCGATTCATTTCTCAACGCCGGCACGCGCCTGCCGCTTTCTGGACCGAATCTTGCAGCAGGATCCGGGCTGAGTGTCTCGGCGACGCCCTCAGGCCCGTCTTACCTCATGTCGATGAACCTTGGAACGCTGGCCAGTGGCACCTATACAATTAGCGGCACGGGCGGCGCGGACGTGGGCCCGTTCAGTTCCACTACAGTATTCCCGGCCAGTTTCACCGCGACGAACTTCAGCAGCATCACAACGATCAATCGCAGCCAGCCGCTGACGTTCACCTGGACCGGCGCGGGCATCGATCAGGTCGGGATCATCATCGCTACATCATTGACCACGGGCGGACTGCAGCACCTCACGACGCTCCAGTGCAACGTTCCCTCCGGACCTGGCACTTACACCGTCCCCGCGGCGGCGTTGGCCACGCTGTTGCCCGCCACGTTGTCAGGCACCTCCTTCGGCAACGTGAGCATCACCGGCATAAACACACAGGGTAAGTTCACGGCGAACCTCACTAAGGGCGGCCAGTTGGATATCGGCACCTTCTGGTCGGAGATCGCCGCCGGCAAGAACATTGCCGTGCAATAGGGGGCAATCTTGGCTGGTCGGCAATGCGGAAGTTTGAGGCGCCGTTTGGAAGTTGACGGGGTGAACGCCGCGTCCAGAGGCCCGGCGGGCAGCGAGCTGGACGACGTCGCGTATTGACGCTAGCCTAGCTCGCGGTCCATCCAGGTCAAATACGATTCAAGGCCGGCGACCACCGGCACTGCGACGATCTCGGGGACCTGATAGGAATGCATCCCTTGCAGTTCGATTTTCAGCGCGTCGAACAAATCGCGGCGAGTCTTGATCATTAGCAGCCACTCCGGCGATTCTTCGATTTTGCCTTTCCAGTGGTAGATGCTCAGCGCGCCGGGAATGATGGTCGCGCAGGCTGCTACTCTTTTTTCCACTAGCTGGCGGACGAGCTTCTGGGCTTCTTCGGCGGACGCACAGGCGCTGAAGACGATAATCTTGTCGGTCATATGAAGTTTTTTTGTGAAAACACTAGCATCTTGGCTGAAACAGGATTATAAACAAATGTAGTACTACGATGGGCTTCTTACTTAGAAAGAGCGGATACCTGGTCGCGGTGGCGTTTCTTGGCCTCTGCGCCTTCGTCATTTTGCGTGGCCCGCAGGGCATGCCGTCACTCATTGAGAAACGCAAAGAGATCCAGGCGATGCAGGAACTGAACGCCGATCTCCAGAACCAGATTGAGAAGAAACGCGCACGCATCGAGCGGCTGAAAACCAGCGAGGCCGAACAGGAACTCGAGATTCGGGAGCGTCTCAAGCTGCTGCGAAAAGGTGAAACCCGTTTCATCACCCCGGAAGCTCCTGCTTCCTCGGCGCAGTAGTTTCTCATCCAGCCAACAGCTCCATTACGGTCGCGTAAAGCTGTTCTACCTCCGTTTCCGATTTCGCCTCGGCGGCCAAACGCAGCAAGGGCTCCGTGTTTGATGTCCGCACGTGAATCCATCGCCCTGGCCATGTGAGTTTGAGACCGTCGGTGCGGTCGATTACCGCATCCGGAAAGCGCTCCTCGAGCGATTGCATGAGCGAGCCGAGGCGTCCGTGGCCGTACGCAACTTGTCCAAATCGGCGGTAGTAGCGCGGCAGCCTGGCCGTCAGTTCCGAAATGCTGAGCCCGGTCTGGGCCATGCGCTCGAGCAGGAATGCCATTCCGGTATGGCTGTCCCGGCAGAGATGGACGGCAGGGAAGATGATGCCTCCATTCGATCCCTCGCCGCCGATCGCCGCTTTGATGGATTGGATCATTTCGACAACGTTCGCTTCGCCCACCGGGGTCCGGCAGACTTTGCGGCCATGGGCGCGGGCGACGTCGTCGATTACCGATGACGTCGTCAGATTCACCACCACGTCGCCGGGCATTTTTTCGAGGGCGATGCCGACCGCGAGCGCCAGCACATCATCGTTGTCGAGCACGTGCCCGGTTTCGTCGACCACCGCAAGCCGGTCGCCATCGGGATCTTGGGCGAAGCCGATCTGGCATTTATCGCGGCTGACTAGCGCCGCCAGTTCTCCCAGCGATTCCGGCTTTGGTTCCGCCTCACGCGGGAACGGCTTGGTCGGATCGATCGACATGGCACGCAGATCGCAGCCGAGAATGTCCGTCAGAAATCTGGGGGTCATTACCGAGCCGGCGCCGTTGACGCAATCGAGGGCTACGCGGAACCTGTGCTTGCGGATGAGATCGAGATCCACGTGTTTCAGGACGCGCCCCATGTGGATCTGCTGTGCCGTCTGATAGTCCCGGCGGATTCCGCGCATCTCTTCGTTGGTCGCTTGATAGAAATCGCTTTGGTGGAAAAGATCGATCAGTTCAGTTCGCTCGTAATGGTTGAAGAACTGGCCCTGCCCGTTGAACAGCTTCAGCGCATTGTATTCCGGCGGGTTATGGGACGCCGTCAACGCGATTCCGCCGCGTGCGCCGCTGACCGCGACGTACATCTGAATAGTCGGTGTGGGCAAAACACCCACGTCGACGACTTCGCAGCCTGCCGCGAGTAATCCGCATTGTGTGGCGTGCTGGAGCATGGGGCCCGTCGCGCGCGTGTCGCGGCCCACGATTACGCGTCCGCGTCCGACGTAAGTTCCAAACGCTTGGCCGAAGGAACAGGCCAGGGCGGGCGTGAGAAATTCTCCGACAACTCCCCGGATTCCGGAAACGCCAATCTTGAGCAGGTGCTGGCGAGCCATCAGGCGGCGCTCCTGACTCGTTCCATCAGCGATTCGAAGAGAACGGCGGGTGGGTCGCCTCGCCGTTCGCAGATGACCCGGACAATGGGCTCCGTCTGGCTGACGCGGACGTGAAACCAACGGTCCGGCCAGTCTACGCGCAAGCCGTCGAGTGTGTTCACCCGGCCATCCGCGTATTGATTTTGCAAATCCATGAGCAACGATGGGATTCCGGCCGAGGTGAGCGGGAGTTCGCCCTTGAGCATAGAGTAGCGGGGATAGCCTGCGATGATTTCCGACAGTTTTTTCTGACGCTCGTGCATCATGGACAGCACTGCCAACATGGACGCGATGCCATCGTAAACGAACTCGAACTGCGGCATCATCACAGCCCCCGTGCCTTCGCCCGCGAGAGCGATCTGGTCACTACGGTAGCTGGACAGCGCATCAATGGTTGCCTGGCGGCCCACTGCCGCGCGAACAACCTTGCCACCGTGGCGCGCCGCTATCTCGTCTACCAGGGCGCTGGTGGAGAGATTGGTGATGATTAACTTGCCCGCGCCTCGCGGAAGCAGGTAGTCTGCGATTAGCGGCAGCATGATCTCCTCGGAGACCGCCTGGCCCTCTTCGGTAGCAATCCCGACGCGGTCTGAATCGGCGTCGAATAGAAATCCGGCGTCGGCCTTCAGGGGTTGCATCAGCGGGGCAAGCTGAAGGGCGATTGTTTTGGCGTTGATCAACGGCTCGTGGGCAAATGTGACACCTTCCTGCTGTTCATTGAGCAGGATGAAGGAGAATCCAAAACGCTCGTTCATGTGCCGTAGGACCACTGCGGAAGTCCCGTTGCAACAATCGATCACAATCCGATATCTCTTGAGTTGCTCGAAATTGAAAACCTGAGCCAGATCGTCGAGATAACGGTCGAGCGCGCCTTCCGTTGGATCCAGCCTTCCCACCGCGTTCCAGTCTTTGAACGTGAACTTTCTTAGATGATAGATGTCGAGCAATTCACCGGCTTCGGCGGTAGACAGGTAGGTGCCGCGCGAGCCGAAGAACTTGAGCGCATTCCATTCGGCTGCGTTGTGGCTGGCTCCGATGGAAATGCCACCGGCCGCGTCGCGACGGCGAATGCTGTGCTGGATTACGGGAGTCGAAACCAATCCGAGGTCGAGTACATCGCGGCCGCAGGCGAGCAGTCCGGCGATAACGCCCTCACGAATCATGATTCCGCTGGCGCGCGGGTCGCGTCCGATGAGCACGGGGCCTTCACGATCGAGAAACGTTCCGAAAGCGCTGGCGAAATCGACTACGTGCGCAGCAGTCATGCCGCGGCCAACCACGCCGCGCAGTCCAACATGTGAGAGACGAAGTGCCTTTTGATCGCGCATTACTTCGTCAACGCGATGCGGCCGAACGCCTCCGGGACATGAAAACTGGCGGAGTCTGTGCGCTGCCATGCGATGAACACTTGATTTGGCTTTGGCCCTTGGATGCGGAACAAATTGATGCGCATTTCCGTGCCGGCAGCGGGCTTATCCACACCCAGTGCGGCGAACGGGATCTTCATCGCTCCGTACCAGATCTTCTTGTCCTGATCGATTTTGGCCATCACCTGGTAGCCGGAATTCCACGCTGCCCCGCCCCCTGGTTTGGGGTGATCGCGATCGATTTCGAGGTCCACCCACTCACCTTGCGGCGAGACCTGGAATTCCTTGTACTGGCGGATATGATTGAAATCCGCGCCGATGAACGCTTCGGCGACGTCCCAGTTCCAAAGTTGATTTGTCTCGGTTGCGGTCGAGGGATTGGGATGCAGATTGAGGACCTGGTAAGGGCATGTGTAGAGCAGGTAGAGATCCTTGTCAGTCCAACGCGACCGGATTTCGGTGCGATACCCGGCTTCGGGAGTACCCTTGGGACCGCTGTCGGCAATCACGCTGGGCGCGCCGCTCCAAAAAGTTGATTCCGGATCGACGTTCAGCGGTACATCGGAATCGCTGTATTTGCTCAAGAGTTTGCCGCTGCCGTCCGCGAGGAGGAGCGTGGTTACAAGGAACGTCGCGAGGAGTCGCATGCACTCTCAATATAAACTGGAATTACCATGTCGGTATATCGGGAGCACGCGCAGGAGCTCGAAACCTACGAAACGATGATGGGGCTTGAGCGTGGCCGGCTGGCCGTGGCGCTTGACCTTCTGACCGATGCGTTGGTGCTGGTCGGGCAGCATGGGGTTTATTGCCAGAGTGCGCGGCAACCTGGGAAACCGGCCATGGACGTGCAGATGATTCTGAAGGGTATTGAGGGGTCGAAAGAATTGATTACCAGCGTAATGGAAGAGATGAAGCGTAAGCGCGCTTTGCAAAGTTAAGCGATGACGACTCTTTACGGCCGCTGGATTACCAACTGGGAAACACGACTCTGCTTTCGAGCGACGAACCGCGTGGTGCGGCCGTTTGACTGGGGCCTGGATTGGGCAGCGGGTTGGCCCACCAGCACGCAGCTTCCGCGTAACGGGCACGATCCGGAGGCCTATCTTCGGGTTCTCAACCAAGCCTGCATCGAGAATAGCGACGAGTTTTTTGGGTACCGCGCTCCTGGGGATTTCCGGCTGGATGGTGATCTTTTGAAGTTCACCTCGGCTGTTGCCACGCCCTATCCAGAAAACAATCTGGTCCACGCGCAATGGTTCCCGGCTAAAGACGCGAAGACGGCTGTGGTGGTGCTCCCGCACTGGAACGCGAGTTTCGGACAGCATGGCGGACTCTGCAAGGGCCTGAGAAAACTGGGAATGTCGGCGCTGCGGCTGAGTCTTCCTTACCATGATTTCCGGATGCCGGCGGAGTTGCAGCGCGCCGACTATGCGGTGTCGGCCAATGTGGCGCGCACCGTCGACGCGACGCGCCAGGCCGTGATCGACACGCGCTCGTGTGCGGATTGGCTCCAGCAGCAGGGCTACGATCGGATCGGCATTGTCGGGACGAGCCTTGGATCCTGCTACGCGTTCCTGGCCAGCGCTCACGACCCTCGATTTCGGGTCAACGTGTTCAATCACTGCTCGTCACATTTCGCTGATGTCGTTTGGACGGGGCTTTCCACGCAACATATCCGGCAAGGGATGGAAGAGCATATCGACGTGGACCGGCTTCGCGAGGTCTGGTCGGCGGTTAGCCCAGTACATTACATGAAGCAGTTCAAGCGATGGCAAAAGAAGTCGAAATTCATCTATGCCACGTATGATACGACGTTCCTCCCGAAGTTCTCGGAGGACATCATTTCGACGATTCGCGCTCATGGAATCGACAACAGTGTGAGTGTGCTGCCCTGTGGGCATTACACACTAGGCGAGATGCCATACAAGTTCATTGACGGCTATCACATCTGCTCGTTTTTAAAGAAATGGCTTTAGCGAATCGGAGGCAGGACGCCTGCCCAGACTGCTGGTTCGATAGGTACCCAGAAGCCGAGATAGGACAGGATTCGACCCACGAAGTTATCGCGATTTGTAACCGTGACCCAACGTAGGCTGGCAGCTTCGCCGTGGTCGGTGAAGAACCCAACGCCACCTGATTTGAGGCGACTGTCGGTCCACGTGTCCACAACCTGGCCATTGACGGAAGTTGTGAAACTGTCGCCCTTGACGGTCAACTGCACGCGGTATAAAGTGTCGTTCCGAATCACCATGGGCAGCGGCAAGCTGACCCGGCTGCTCTCCTGCCCGCGAACAACAGCGTAACGGAGCAGGTCGGCGCTGGGTAGCGGACCGGGTTTCACGATCTGAATCTTAGTGGCGTAGAAGTTGGTGTTGTCGCTGGCGCGATACGCCCAGCCAAAGCCCTTCTTTTCGATCTGGCCGAGGAACTCCATCTGGTAATCGTTCATTCCCAGGGAGTCTTTCCACAATCGAAGCCGACCTGGCTGCACGAATCCGTGATTGAACGACCAATCGGAAGTAGTCGCGCTGGCAAAGCCCTTCCATGCCTTGAGGCCGGCCTGGAAGTTCTCATTTAACCGAATGGCGGCGTGATTCTTGATCAGCCGGCGAACATCGTCCATTGGACCATCAGAGGTTTGCAAATGGGGCGAACCGGAACCGGGACCAAGCAGGCCCATGGACCCGATAGCCAGGGCGACGACAATCACAATGCCGAAAGTTGCAGTGTTCGCCAGATTCGGCTGCGGATTTTTCCCCTCTGCGATTTCATCGATCGTGCGGAGATAGACGGGCCAGATTTCGCTCATCTCTTCCGCATCATGCGCCCGGACTGCGCGGGCAGACGTGGTGCGCATCGACTGGCGGTGGTCGCGGCAACAATACTCGCGATCCGTCAGTCGTCTCAACAACCCGATATTTTTTCGGCAATAGAGACAGCGCATAGAACTCTTGGCACTACCAGTGTAACCCGAATAGGATCAGATCGTATCTGCTATTCAAACCTATAAGTTATTAACCCTACAACCCTTTGCACCTTAAGTACTGGCTATAGCAGGCGAATACTGGACCTTAGAGATCAGGTACGTTTTCCCTCACGTCCTATCTCCCGTGACAGAACCAAATCAGTGAAATAATTTAGCGCTCGTTCCGACCCGGCTGATTCGTTTGTGCTTGGCGTCTAAGGCATAGACAATGTTGCATCAGGCCTTCCGCCGCTCTCTACCTAGTCCGCAGTCTAAGACTTCGGATCTGCCGGGACTCACCGGAAAAGTTCCACGAAGGGAAAAACCCAGGAGACAGCCAGCAGATTACAATTGGATTCAGAAATGCGTCGGCCTGTTACACCCTTTCTGCGCCATTCGGGAACACCCAGTGCGGTTCTGCTACTGGCAGCGATAGCAAGTGCCGGAGCCACGCAGGCGAAGTCATATCCAGTGGATGGCATCGTGGTGGCGCTCGATCCGGCTGGGCGAACGATTCTGGTGTCCCACCGGCCAATTCCGAAGTACATGGATGCGATGACGATGCCTTTTCGAGTGGAGAACGCCATTGAGTTACAGGATCTGCATCCAGGGGTACGCATCGAGTTTGAACTTGTGGTGAGCCGTAGCTCCTCCGTCGCCCGGAACATCAGGAAGATGGCTGTGGCGGATGTGGAAATCCCGGCGCCCAGGGAGAAGCTCGGGATTCGGGACATGGTTCCCGACTTCCAACTCATCGATCAACAAGGACATCCCGTGCGGTTTTCCGAGTTTCGGGGCCGCGTGGCCGCCGTCAACTTCATTTACACGCGATGCCCGCTGCCCGATGTGTGTCCCCGCCTGGCGGCAAACTTCGCTTTGCTGCAACGCCGTTTCACCGGGCGTGATTTGGTTCTGTTGTCGATCACCGTTGACCCCGATTACGACACGCCCGCAGTGCTGGCCGAATACGCAAAACGTTGGGCGGCCAACTACAGCGTATGGCGATTTCTGACCGGCGATGTGGCCAAAGTTGCCGCCGAATTCGGTGAGGTTTACTGGAGCGATGAAGGCTCCATCGGGCACAATTCCACTACGTCCATCGTGGGGCGGGACGGCCGATTGGCTGCTATCGTAGAAGGATCGTCGTATCGGGTTGATCAGCTCCGCGATTTGATTGCGCGTCAGCTTGGAGAGGGTTCCAAATGAAATACAGGCTTTTCTCACTCGTAGTCCTCGGCTTGGCGGGCGCCATTGCGGCACAGCTTCCGAAGGCAGACAACTGCACACCACCGCCCAGTGCGATTGCGCCGTCGCTCCCGGCGAAACTGTTGCCGGGCATGGGGGTCGTGCACTTGGCGATCACCACCAGCAATCCGGAGGCGCAGAAATTCTTCGACCAGGGGCTCGCGCAGATGCATTCCTTCTGGGCACGCGAAGCGGAGCGCTCGTTCCTGCAGGCGGCAGCGCTCGATCCCGATGCACCCATGCCGTATTGGGGGATTGCGATGGTTGCGGGCGGCGACTGGCGTCCGCGTTTCCAGATCGACCTGCTCAACAGCGCTTTCGGTAAACAGGTCCCGCCTGCGATGGCTCGGGCACGCGCGGCGGCGGAGAAGGCGCTCGAGCTCAGTAAAGCGCCGGGCAAGGCGACCGATCTTGAGAAGATGTACATCGCCGCAGCGGCCGCGCGGCGCGATGCGAATGCGAAGGACGGCGATGACGCATTCGTGAAGGAACTTCGCGTGCTGCTAGCCGCTCATCCGGATGAAGTGGAGGCGCAACTCGACTTGGCGCTGATGATCATGCGCGGGTTCTCGCTACCGGATAGGAAACCTGTCGCGCCGGGCTCGATGGAAGCGGTGCAGATTCTGCGGAATCTGCTGGAAAAAGCCCCGGACCACCCGGGCGTGCATCATTATGTGATTCATGCTTTCGAGGGTTCGACGTTCGCCAAGGATGCCTGGCCGAGTTGCAAGCGCTATTCCGAGTTGGTGACGAATATTCCGCATGCGATCCACATGCCTGGACATATCTATTCGCAGACGGGCCGCTGGGATGACGCTGTGAAGTCGTTCTCCGGAGCCGCGGCGAACGAGCGCGAATGGATGAAGCAGGACAAGCTCTATGGCGACGGGCATCATGGCCACAACGTGCATTACCTGGCCACCGCGTATTCATTTGAAGGGAAGTACGACGAAGCGGTGACGGCAGCGCGCGAACTGATGGCGTATAAGGAAAACCCAAAGCAGGTGGCGTCGGCGGATCTGGTAACGACCGCGCACGCACAGGGCTGGTTCGCCATGATGCGGACGCTGGTGCAATTTGAGAAATGGGATGCGATTTTGGATGACCACACGCTGCCGGCGTTTGGCCGTGCGCGTCAGGATGCGTGGAGGCATTGGGCCCGGGCGCTGTCGCAGGCGAATAAGGGCAATGTTGAAGCCGCGCGTGAGGAGTCGCGGCAATTTGAGAGTACGATGCTGGAGTTTCGCAATAAGACTCACCGCACCGATCCTGACGAATTGAAAGTGGCGCGACAGGAGTTGGCCGGGCACCTGGCAGTGGCATCGGGGAATCGCGGACATGGTCTTCGGCTGCTGGAGATTGCTTCGAAATCGGAGCGGCGCCTGACTTATACCGAGCCTCCGTACTATCCGCGTCCGGTTGCGGAAGTGGCTGGACGTGTGGCTCTCAAGATGAATAAGCCGGGTGTGGCCGAGCGGGATTTCCGGGCGGCGTTGCAGCAGTATCCGGCGGATTCGCACGCGGTGGAGGGGCTTCATGCCGCTTTGGCGCAGAGCGGCAAGCCGGTGGTGGCGGGGTTCTAGTTTGGCCGTTTGGGTGATACAGTCTCGACAAAAGAGCGCTACGCGATGTCCGCAAATCCGAAGACCCTGATTCACCGGTGGTTCGAGGAGGTCTGGAACCAGGGTCGTGAAGAGACCATCGATGAACTTTTTGCGCGGGACGCCATTGCTTTCGGTCTCGGCGAGACGGAGCAACCTGTCCACGGCCCCTCTGAGTTCAAGAGTTTCTGGCGTAATTTGCGGACCGCTATACCGGATCTGACGATCGCGATTCAGGACACGATTGTGGATGGCGATAAGGCGGTTGTCCGTATCACCATTGAAGGTACTCACATGGGTGATGGATTAGGAGTTCCCGCGAATGGGAATCGGATCAACCTCGCGGGGATCGTCATCGTATATTTCTCGAATGGTCAGATTGTGAGGGGTTGGAATAGCTGGGATCAGCTTGGTTTGCTCCGTCAGATTAGTGCGGCTCCGGCAAGTTCCGGCAAGGATCGGTTTCTAAGCCGCTCAGCTTCTTAGGATGGACACGAAGTTCGTGTTACACTGACTTCGTGTTGAAGAACATCACCGTCACCGTGGACGAAGAAGTCGTGCGGTAGGCGGGGCGCAAAGCGGCGGAGGAGACCACCTCCGTTTGCAAGCTCGTCGGTCAGATGCTGAAAGAAGAAATGATGCGGAACGACGACTATTGGCGCGCCAATAAGCATTGGAAGTCCATTCCCGGATTCCGTGCCAAGAAAGGTGGCAAATACCTTTCACGAGAAGATATTCACGAGCGGAGGCATTGACTTCATGTTGAAAAACATGACCATCACGGTGGAAGAAGAAGTCGCGCGCTGGGCAAGGCGCAAAGCGGCGGACGAGAACACTTCCGTTTCCAAGCTCGTCGGCCAGATGCTGAGGGACCAAATGGTGCGGAGCGACGATTACTCGCGCGCTTATGAAGCCTGGAAGTCCGTCACCAGTATTCCCGGTGTCAAAGCGGCTAAGCGATTGACCCGCGAAGAAGCTCATGAGCGGCGGAGCTAAGTTCTTTATCGATACGAATTTGTTACTGTATTCAATCGATAAGTCGGACCACGCTAAATGGGCGCAGGCACGGGCTTGGATAGAAGCAGTCTGGGCGGCCGGCGCCGGGCGGCTGAGCTGGCAGGTCCTGCACGAATTCTACGCGAACCTGCCGAAGATTCGCACATCTAACGCTTTGGGCCGTCAACAAATCGAATCGCTCTTGCTGTGGCAACCACTAGACACAAGCCACGATCTGATCGGGCGAGCCTGGCACTGGCAGGACACCGCACAGATTTCCTATTGGGACGGTTTGATTGTCGCCGCGGCGGAGCGATTAGAATGTTCCTGGCTGGTATCGGAAGATTTTCAGACCGGGCGGAAGTTTGGAAACGTTACGGTAGTAAATCAATTCCTATCTGGCCCGGACGAGTTCGAACTGACTCCGGCTTAACCGACTTGGCGGTCCAGTTCCAGACGCCTGGCGCGATGCCACGCAATGCGGCCCTTCCAATCGGCCCACAGCTTCGTTGACGCGGCCCAGAAGTAGCCGGAAACGAACAACAGCAGGAACGGTACAGCCAGATAGTTCATGCTATCGATGGCAAACACCACCATATACGCGAAATAGCTCCCGAAGGCGATCTCAATATAAGGCAGCCAACCTATGCGGCTGCGATACTTCACGTTCTCGAGCTTCATCTTGCTTTCGCCGATGGCATATTTCGGCGTCCGGGCGAACGCCGTTTGCACACGGAATATCGCTTCCATCACCGACCTGGTGTTGTTAACGGTAAGGGCCACGCCCGCGGCCATCAGCGCTGGCAGGAAGAAGATCGCGCGCTTCCAGGTTTTTGGAAACAGCTCGCGCTGCGCGACCAGATAGAACGCTGAAATCGACCAGAATGACGCGATGATCAGCGGCAGATCGATCAACACCATCTCCAGCCAGCCCATGTAGAATCGCACGATCATCACCGGCAGCATCAGGGCGGTGACGATAATCATCAGCGGATAGGAAATGTTCGGCGTCAGATGCATCCACGCTTCGAGTTTCACCCGCTTCGGAAGTTTTGCGCGCAGGATTCCGGGTAGCAGCTTGATGGCGCACTGGGTCAAACCCTTCGACCAGCGCGATTGCTGGACTTGGAAACCCTGCATGTCGACCGGCAACTCGGACGGACATTCGACGCCTGGTATATAAACGAATTTCCAGCCCTTTACCTGGGCGCGGTAGCTGAGATCGGAATCCTCGGTCAAGGTGTCGTGCTGCCAGCCACCGGCGTCTTCGATCATCTTCTTGCGGAGGATTCCGGCCGTCCCGTTGAAGTTGAAGAAGAGCCCTTCTCCCGCGCGTGCCGCGTGCTCGAGCACAAAGTGCCCGTCGAGCAGCATGGCCTCGATTTCCGTCAGCACGTTGTAGTGGCGGTTCAGGTAGGTCCAACGGGTTTGCACCACTCCGACCTTTGGATCGGCGAACCGGTGGATGGTCCGCATGAGGAAATCTGCCGGTGGAATGAAGTCGGCATCGAAGACGGCCACAAATTCGCCCGTGGCGGTCTTCAATCCCTCTTGGAGCGCGCCCGCTTTGTAGCCGTGGCGATTCGTCCGATGGTGGAATTCAATGGGATGCCCCATCGCCTGATACCGCGCCACCAATGCCGCTGTAAAAGGGTAAGTCTCGTCAGTGGAATCGTCCAACACTTGAATTTGCAGCAGGTGTTTCGGATAATCCATCTTCAAGGTTTCTTCGATCAGCCGTTCCACCACATATTTCTCGTTGTAGAGCGGAAGCTGGATGGTGACGGGCGGAAGCTGGTCGAACGGGGGCGGCAATTCCTGAAGCTGCTTCCTGTGCTTCATGTAGCCGCGTATCATCTCGTAGCGATGCAATCCGTAAACGGACAAAACAGCGAGCACAGTGAAGTAAGGAACGAGGATTGCCCAGTCGAAAAACGCCAGCCGGTGGATGCCCGAGAACGGAGTTGGATCGGTAAGAGCGCTGATGGCCTGGTTGAATTTTGAAATCGAGAGCAACAGAGCAAGAGGTTGCATAGCAGCTACCATAGGGTGGTCAATGGACTATCTCGGTAACAGGGTCATCAACACAATTCTGTTTCTCATTCTGGCGAATCTATTATACCTTCTCGCCGTTTACCAGATCCTAAAGCCGAAGCCGTTTCTCTCCACAAGATGGGTTCTGGTCGTCGGCATAGTCCTCCGATTAGCCGTTTGGCCCCTGTTTCCAACGTTTTCAGATGACGTCTACCGGTATCGTTGGGAGGGGCAGGTCCAAGCATTCGGCGCCAATCCCTATCATGTAAGACCCATAGACCCCGCTTTTTCTTACATTCGAGATTCAGCCTGGGCTCACGTGGGAACGAAGGATTTTAAGGCCGCTTATGGCCCTTTGCTCGAACTGGAGGAGCTTGGTGTCTACCGGCTTCTGAGCCGATTCGTCGCCGATCCGTTCGCGCAGGTGTTCTGGTTTAAGTTTCCAGGTGCACTTTTCGAACTTGGGTGCCTGGGAGTGTTACTGGCACTCCTTCGGGCTCGCAATTTTCCGGACCGGCACATTCTTCTTTACGCGTGGTCGCCTCTTCCGATTTTCGAATTCTGGGTGAACGGCCACAACGATTCGATACCTATCTTTTTTATTCTTCTGGCGTTGCTCGGAGCCGCGCACCGGCGGTGGATCGCATCGTTTCTCGCCCTTTCCGTGGCGGTTGCAACGAAGATCTGGCCGATTCTGTTGTTCCCTGCCTTCATCCTGTCCCGCTCGGGAGGTAAGCCGCGATGGTGGCAATGGCTGGTGGTCTTTCCGGTATTTGCCGTTTGTGCGCTGCCGTACTGGGGCAACGTCGTCGAAAACGCTGAATTCGCCAGCGGGTTCATCGGCGGCTGGAGAAATAACGACAGCCTTTTTGGCGGACTCCTCTGGTTGGCCGGCGGCGATCTCTACCGCGCCAAATACACGGCCTCCGCGCTGATTGTTGCCGTCACGTTGCTGATCGCGTGGCGTGCTATTACTCTCGAGCGCGCCGTTCTGTGGACCTTTGCCGCGACTCTGATCATCTCGGCCAACTGCCATCCCTGGTACCTGACGTGGTTCGCTCCGATGCTGGCATTTGTGCCGTATCCACCGCTGCTGCTGTGGCAGGCGCT
>Ga0105240_10001827_pt1 | contig 35685 bp, 29 predicted proteins | sample KBSC54metaG_FD_80426 | JGI IMG/M metagenome (GOLD analysis project Ga0105240, IMG submission 80426) | Corn rhizosphere microbial communities from Kellogg Biological Station, Michigan, USA - KBS C5-4 metaG | ecosystem: Host-associated > Plants > Roots > Rhizosphere > Soil | place: Michigan, USA... | reverse complement strand
GATGAGCGAGGTCAACTGGGAGGATCCGGAGATCGCGATCCCCGCCTTCCTGACTATGATGACTATCCCGCTGACGTTCAGTATTGCCAACGGGCTGGCTTTCGGCTTCACGGCTTACACCCTTCTCAAGGTGCTGCGGGGTAAATTCCGCCAAGTCAGTTGGTTCGTATATATACTCACAATCCTGTTTGTAATTCGATTCGTTTACTTGTCTAAGTGACGTTTACGGTGGCCGCGCTGGATGTCGTTCACAAGGTGGTGGATGGCGCTGACGTGCTGATCGACGGCAAGAAGACGCGGAAGGTCACGATGCGGATCGATCCCAAGGCGCACGCGCATATCCCGGAGGTGACGCAGCCCGCCGATAGCCGTTTCCAAGCAGGGCTATTTCACCGCTCGCCGTGTCGGTGGAATACAGCAACGTCGCCGAGGCGTAAGTGATCGCGCACCGCCGCATAACTTTCCCGACATCGGGAATTCTGCGCCGTTTGTGGGGCAGACCCCCTAGTTTGCGCCCTAGTCTGCGCGGGTCCCCCTGGACCCGCTTCTCGCTCGAACAATCAAGTATCGACCACAGTCGGAAAGCCGACCAGGGGTCGGCTGCAGACGGGGTGTCTGCCCCACAAAGTCACTGAAAGCTTATCGCTGAAAGCTGTTCTCTGAAAGAATTCGCCGCCGAGCCCCATTATGATAACGTGAAGCCTTTTGCCGGGTTCGTCCTGTCGCTGGGACTGCTGCTGCCTGCGTACGCGCAGAATCACTCGGACCGTCCTCTCGAGCCTTTCACTGGTCGGTATCACTGCGGCGGCCGCTGGACGGACTTCCAGTTCAAGATGGTGCCCGTCAGCGGACCGCTAGGTCTGGATGACCCCTCAGGCGGCGTCACTGGGGCGTTTACGTTCCTTTTCAACCGCTCGATCACCAGCACCGATGGCGCCGGCTACACCCTCTCGGGCCACTATGATCCCAAAACCGGCCGTTTCCACCTCGATCCGAAGCCGTGGACCGCGCCTCACCCGGCCGCCCTCAAAGCGCTCGGTATCGAAGGAGCCTACGACGTGGACAATCGCAAGATGACCGCCAAAATGCTGAGCGATCAGTGCGATGCGGTGGAACTCGCGCCGCCGGGCGTCAAGCTGCCGCCGTTACCCGCTACCGAGTCGGTATCTCAAGGTCCGCCGATCGACCCGAAGCGGCACGAGATGATGCTGGGTCCGAGCAACGTCACGAATTTGATCGAGGGTGGTCCCGATTTCGAGTATCTCGTCACCGCCTGGTACGATCCTCCCAATACGCTGCATGATGGCCAACCGATCGACGAGTCGGTCGAGCATATGAAGAAAGATAAGTTCGCGTGCGTCGGGTCGCAGCACGTGACTTGGGACGCCGGCGGATTAAAAGGAACGGCGCCCGATCGCGTGACGCTGAGCGAGCGGTTTGTAATCGAATGCATCGGCGATTGCAAAGGCGTTTTCTACAAACCCTATGCGGGCGCCCAGGTTGTCCACTTCGGCCTGACGCAGCCGCTCCCCACCATGCAGATCAAGAGCGTCTGGCTCGGCGGCACGAGCTTCCGGTGGAACTTCTCCCGCACCCACAGCACCCAGCCGCCGCCCGAAATCTATATCCACCATTGGAAGCCGCTGATGGGCCGCGGCCCCTTCGACGCCAGGCCCGCCGACATCGCCCGTGAGCAAGCCCAGGCGCCGCCCTGCAGGGCGCCGAAGGCCAGATAAAAACGCGAGGTCAATGTGAGCAAACTCCCATCAATCTCTCTCATCGTTCTGTTCGCAAGCGCCGCATGTTTCGGCCAACAACCCTGTAACGACTCTCCGCTGAACCCCTCGAATCTGCCGGCGTGCGAGAGTCCGCTACACAAAGCCTGGAAGGCGGCGGTTGACTTCAGGGGCCAGGAAGCGGACCTGAGTCGCAGCATCGCCGCGGCGCGCGCGCGCTTCTGGAAGGCTTTCCCCAACGGTCCAGGATTCGAGGCCGCCCAGGCGGCCTTCCTCGGCGAGCTCACACAGAAGGACCTCTTCTACCTAATGTTCTCCTTGATCCAGGGCGTGCACGGCGACGCGCAAAAATACCTGAATGCCATCGAAGTAACAGCCGATCCCTTACTGCTGGACCCGGCCACTCCGCGGGATATCAATCAGTTTCCGTCCAATGTGGACGGCGGCATCCGGCGATTTGCGTTTCCCCTGTATGTGCAGTGGGTGAAAGCGCTGCGCAGGAGCGAGGGCCGCGACAAAGATGGCGCGTGGGCGCAGCCGCAAATCATGGCTGAGGCCGTCGTCGATAAATCGCACTGGCGCAGGGCGTATGAAGATTCGCGGAACTGGGCCGAGTTCCTGGCGAGCGGTCTGGATATTTCGAAGTACGTCACGCCGCAGGTTTACATGGTCAACCAGATGGAATCGGACGTGGCCTTCGTGTTGGCGCGATCGAAGCCTGACGATCTGCCCGACCCCAAAGCGGCCAGCCTGGACCTCTACAATTTCTTCGTGAAGACCTTCGGCGAAAAGCAGGTCGTGGCTGCCGCGACGGCCGTCCTGCATTCCCCGAAGAACTCGGTCGGAGGACTTGCCAAACGCGCCGACGTGGTCATCGGCGCCTACCAACCCGCGCCGTCGCCGAATCCATATCTGCTGTTCCTCACGCAGGCCACCAACACGCCGCGCAATTACGCCATCGCGTTGTGCATGGATCAGAACGCGCTGCTGTTGAGCGGCCACGCCACCGAAACCCTGAATTCCAAAGAGGAGTGGGCCAAGGCGGCGTCGGTATACGGGCAGCTTGTGACCCGATTCGGAGAACCCGCGGTGCTGTCCGCCGCCGCCCGCCTCAAGGACGTGCCCAAGGACGATCGCGGCGGTCCGCGCGGCGATCCCGAGGCCAAAGGCGCGATCTACTGGTTCACCGCGCTGCTGAAGGATCCGAAAACGCCGCTGCCCGACATGCCGGAATTCCTGACAAGCTCGTACGACCCGCGGTGGATGGGAAAAGTCGTGGACGTCCGCGGCACAGTCTCGCGGGTCGATCTGGATACCAACGGCTCGCCCCACTACGCGACGATTCATTTCAAGGAATCCAAGAACGATCGCTTCACCGTGTTCACGCCGAACCCGGAAATTCTCCAGGCGTATGGTCAGAATTTCGCCGGGCTGATCGGCAAGCCGGTTGAGATCTGGGGTCAGGTGCAGGACTGGCGCGAAGGATCGGGAATCCGCTTCCTGCTCTCAAAACAATTCAAGGTGCTGGTTCCCGGCGAGCTGGCGAACTTCCGCGAATCGGCGCCCGAATGGATGAAGCTGCCGCTCGCCGCCAACGCTTCCGTGGACTCGCCCGAGTACCTCGCGTGGAAGAAGTTCCCGCCGGGATCGAAGGTCGTTTACGAGACCGACCTGCTGCACGAGTACAAGCCGGGAACCAATCAATACACCAAAACCAAAATCGCGACCATCACCCTGACGCTCGAATCCATCGACGCCGAGCGCGCCATCGTCCAGGCGGAAGAAACGGTTTCCGGAAAAACCGCAGGCAGGAACGGACCCGATACCACTTCCGCCAATCAAAAGATCATCAAGGCGAAGCAGGCCGCACCGGCCGCGCCCGTGGACGATTCGAACTTCGTCAAGACCAAGGGCGAAGAGATGCTGGTGATCAACGGGAAGAGCATCGCGACAAAATGGGAATGCGTCACGCGCGCCGGCGATCCGATGACGTTCACGAAGACATGGACCAGCGACGAGGTGCCGGGCGGACTGGTGCGCACACAACAGCAGAGCCACACCCTGATCACCAACGAGACCTACCGCAACATCAGCCAGACTCTGTATGCTCCCGTGGAAGGTGTGGAGCCGCGAATGGGCAGTGGCGCACCGCCCGCGCCAGCAGCTAACCCCGCGCCACCGCTCAAGGCAGCGCAACCGCCGCCTACGCCTCAAGCACGTCCAAACCCGTCCTTGCCGGCGCCCACTGCACAAACCGAGTTTCTGACGCGCTACAGCTCGGCAATGCAGCGCGCGGCCCGGGACCGGCCGGGTCTGGCCCAAGCCCAGAGAAAACTGTCGCTGACGGGCGGCTCGCTCCCGGATGAAGTCCTCGCGGCGCAAGCGCGCCTGAACAGCGAACAGCAGGCGGTGAGTTCGGCACTACGAACGCGCGATTATGCGGCGGGGGAGCAAAGCCTGCGAGTCATCGAGGAGACTCTAACGATCATCGAGAGTTTTCTGGCGAAATCGGGCATACAGCGATGAGGTTAACCACGTTCGGAATCGCACATTCGCGGCGAGATTCGATGACGAATCCGTGACCAGGATGAACCAGGCATGGCCGGTAGCGATATGATCAGATTCGCATGTGTCCCCAGGCAGGGCAGCCGAGTTCTCGGGATCCCATCGCCAATTACCGCCGCTTGGTCGCCGCGCTCGCATCACGGGCCGCCCGCCTTGGCTCGCGCGACCCGGAGAGCGCAGCCCAGGAAGCCTTGCGCCGTTCGCTCGAGAACCGCAAATCGCAGCCCGCGGTGGCCTACTATTTCGGCGAAGAATCGCCCGCCGGCGGCCCGCCGGAGTGGCAGCTCGATCAATTGCTCGCCTGGTTGCACGGGGTGCTGCAATTCGTCGTCCGCGAAGAGCGCAGCCGCGTGGGATTTCATCGCGAATTGCCGGCCGTTTCGATTTCCGAGCCGGCGGACGCCTCGCCCAATGTGCTCGACGGTATGATCCAGCGCGAGACGAGTGCGATCATGGCCAATTGCTTCGCGACTCTCGACCGCGACCACCGCAACGTGCTCACGTTGCGCATGGATGGTCTGAAATACGGGGAGATTGCGCGCCGCATGGGCGTCAATGAGAATACCGTGGCCACGTGGGTGAGTCGCGGGATGCGCGAATTGGGCCGCCGCATTCGCAAGCAGGTGGATGGCCGGAATGGGTGAAAAACTCGATCGCTTCGCGCGCGGAAAGCTCTCACCCGCGGAATCGCGCGCGCTCGCCCAGAAAGCGCTGGACGACCACGATCTCTTCGACCAGTTGACCTCGGCCGCGTTGGCGAAGCGCGGGTTCGCGGCTCGCGCGAGGCAGCAAATCACCTGGCCGCGTGTTGCGATTCTCGCAACAGCCGCCGCGATCATCGCCGGCGTTGCACTCTACGCACCTCACCAGAAGCCGGAACAGCCGCCGGTTGCCTCGATCGCCGCGCCTCCGGTCCTCCTCGCACGCAATGCCGATTCCAACGCCGCCGTCTTTCGCGGACCCGACACCGGTGGTCGCGAGCCCCGCGCGTCCGGGTCCATTGGCTCCATCACCGGCGCTACAGCGACCATCGATCTTGGGTCCTTGGATGGACTGGCCAAGGGCGCCGAACTGGACGTCTCGCGTGATCGTCAAGTCGTGGGCCGTATCAAGCTGACGACGATCTTCCGCGACCACTCGCGCGGCGAAATCGCCGGCGCCGCGCCCATTCGTGCGCATGACCAGGTCCTCGTGCCGCCTGCTACCCAGTTGCGCGCGACTCTCGACCAGATCGCAGCATCTCTCGCCGGCGGCGATTCTGCAAAGGCCATCAGCCTTGCGCAACACGCATCCGTCGCCACGTTCGACGCCGACTTGTCCAGCCGGGACGATTTGAATAATGCCGCCGTGATCGCGGAACTCCATGGCGATCGCGGCAAGGCCGCCGAACTCTACAGCCGCGCTTTGCAGGCGAGCCCGTCCGCCCCGGATCGTCAGGTGATCGAGGCTAACTTCGCGCGATTGAAAGGCGCGAAATAGGCTGTGCTGGTCCGGTCCAGTCTCGCGCTGCTCTTCGCGGCGCTCGCAAGCGCGCAAACCTGGTCGTCGCTCGATGCGCAGGCCGAGAGCGCCTATACTAAGGGCGACCTCGCCGGCGCCATTCGAATGGCGAAAGGCGCCGTGGCCGTGGCCGCCGGTACGAAGCAGTCCGCGCACAGTCTGGATCGTCTCGGCTTCTTTCAGTTCACCGTGGGTGACCTGAAAACCGGCGAAGCATCGCTGCGGCAGGCGCTCGAAATTCGCAAAACCAAAATCGGCGAGGATACGCTGGACTACGCCGAGAGCGCCAACGATCTCGCGCTTCTGTGCCGCGACACCAACCAGTTTCCGGAAGGTCGCAAGCTCGCCGAACAGGCTGTCGCGATCCGATCGAAGCTCCTGGGGCCGCGCGATCCGCATGTCGCCGAGAGCCTGGGGACGCTCGGCGGGATTTTCGCGCTGATGGGCGAGTACGACCAGGCGATCGCGCAAATGGAAAGAGCGATGGCGATTCACGAGTCGCAGTCGCCACCGGAACTCGACGAAGAATTTGGCACGTTGTGCATCAATCTCGCGGGCACTTATCAGCGCGTCGGCAGATATGCAAACTCCGAAGCGACCTTCGAAAAAGGCTTGGCAGTCCTCCGCGTCAGGCCTGGAGTGAATCATCCGGCCTATTCGGCGAGCCTCGTCGGCTACGCGTATTTGCAGGCCGATCTCGGCCACTATGCGGCCGCCGAAAAGCTGTATGACGAGGCAGGGAAGTTGTTGCGCGAACAGTTGAGCGATCAGCATCCGGCCTACGCGGCATTCCTGAATAATCGCGCGGCGCTCTATGCGCAGATCGGGAATTTCGCGATGGCCGAGGCCGACTATCGCAAATCTTTGGAGCTGAAGCGCAAGCTGAGCGGTCCGAATGCCCTGACCATCGGCGCATCCCTCCGCAATCTCGCGCGCGTGGTCTACGCCCGCAATCGCGAAGAGGGCGAAAAGCTGTTCCAGGAGGACGTCGACCTCTACGCGCGAAACGACAAGCCGCCGGCCTTCGACTTCACCAGCGCGCTGCTCGGGCTCGCCGAGGCGCAGCGCAATCGCGGCGATCTCGCAGCCGCGCGCGCCACCCTGCAACATGCCTCGGACGTCGTCACGAAAGGACTGGGCACGAAGCATCCTTTGTATGCGGCGGTGCTGCGCGACCTAGGGCTGGTTCAGCAATCGGCGCACGAGTATCCGCAGGCCGAACAAACCTTGCGCGACGCAATCGCCATCGTGGAGGAGACGCACGGCGCAAACCACCCCGATCTGGCGCAGTATCTCGATCGCCTCGCCGGGGTATACGAACAGGCCGGCGACTACGCGGCCGCCGAATCTCTGTATCGCCGCAGTCTGGACATCTCCGACCGCGCGCTCGCGGATATGCTGACCATCGGCTCGGAGCGCAACAAGACCGCCGTGCTCGCGAACCTCGACGACCCCATTCCGAGGCTGATCGCTTTTCAGAAAAAGGACGCCTCCCCGGCCGCGCGCGAACTCGCCTTCGAAGCCGTGGCCCGGCGCAAGGGCCGCATCCTCGATGCCGTCCACGATTGGGGCCACACCTTGCGCGATAGCTCCGACGCCACGGTGCGTCAGCGGCTCAATCAGCGCGAGGCGATGCTCGCGTGCGAAGCGTCGCTCACCGTGTCGCTCGGCTATCGCGATTTGAAACCCGCCGTGGTCGGCACCTGCGCGCTGCCTGGGACCGAACTTGAAGGCCGCTACGAACGCCTGCTGCACGAGCTTCGCAGCAGTTGGACCGATGCGCGCGGCAAGCAGGCCCTGCAGGCGATCGGTGTTCTCCGACAGCACATCGACACGATGGAAGGGGCGTTAAGCCGCGAGATTCCGCAGTTCGCTGCCGTGCTGCGGCCCGCGCGCGTGGAGGACATTCGGTCGCGCCTCGAACCGGATGAGCGGCTCGTCGAGTTCGTCGAGTACCAACATCGTTATGGCGCGTTCGTGCTCAGCCGTGCCGATTTGAGGTGGGCGGATCTCGGCCCCGCTGCGCCCATCGATCTCGCCGTCCAGGATCTGTTCGGCGCCGCCCACGACTGGAGCGCCGCTCAATCGCGCAGTGAGAAGCGGAGTGCGGATTCTGCCGGCCAGACCGCCCGTGATGCCATGCAAACGATCTCGTCGAAGCTGGCCCCTGTCCTCGCGCCCAATTGGCGGACGGCCGGAATTCATCGCCTGCGCATCGCGCCGGATGGAATGCTCAACCTTGTTCCATTCGCCGCGGTTGCGGATGGCCGCGGACACTTCTTAATCGAGGACGTTGCGCTCAGTTACGTCTCTGCCGGCCGCGATATCGCCGCCGCGGAGACACATTCTAGTCCGGCCGCGAATTCGATCGTCATCGCAGTCAGTCCGGGAGCCGGCGCCAAGACCCCAGCGCCCACTCTGAGCGCGTTTCGCGCCGATCGTCTGGAGCGTCTCGCGGGCGCGGAAGCCGAAGCTCGCGATGTGCAGCGATGGTTCCCCCACGCGCAGTTGCTGGGCGAAGGCCAGGCCACCGAGCAGCGCATCAAGCAACTCCACCGTCCCGCGCTGCTGCACATTGTCGGCCACGGCATCGTGCGCGGCAATGAGGATTGCCGGTCCACGCCCGACAGTCCCGGCTGCCAGCTCGCCGCGCTCGACCCCGCGACGCGAGTGATGAGTCTCTCGGCGATCGTGCTCGAAGAAGCCTACGGCCGCGGCGGCGCCTCGTCGCAGGACGGATTGTTGACCGCTCTCGAATTGCAGTCGCTCGATTTGCAGGGCACGGAGATGCTGGTGCTCTCGCAATGCCGGATGGGCGATGGCGTTCCCTCGTCCGGCGAAGGTGTTTTCGGAATGCGCCGGGCCGCCGCCATCGCCGGAGTGAAGACGTCCGTCGCGCCTCTGTGGCAAGTGGACGACAACGCGCAACGCCAGTTGATGGACCGTTTCTATCGCGAGCTCAGCGCCGGCAAGGGCCGCGCCGAGGCGCTTCGCGATGCGCAACTGGAACTGCTCAGGAATCCGCGGACATCCGGTTTCCTGGAGTGGGCTCCCGTCATTCTCTCCGGCGACCCCGGCCCGCTCCCGCGATCATTATTCATCGGCGCCGCGGCCGCGAGGCAGTAGCGGCCTGCCCCTCAATCCGCCGCGCTCTCCAGGTGTGCCGCGCCCGGCTCCGTGGCCGAGAGTTTTTCAAAAAAGCGCTTGATCAACATGCGCGCCGTCGTCTCCACCAGCCGCTGGCCGACATTCGCGATCGTGCCGCCCACCTGCACCTCGCCTTCGTAACCCACGATTGTCTGCGCACCATCGGCGGTCAGCGTCAGCAGTCCTTCGCCCTTCACGAACCCGATCTTGCCCGCGCCTTCCACGCTCAACCGGAAACTCGACGGCGGATTGGAATCCGTAATCCGCACCTTCCCCTCGAACTTGCCCGAGATGCTGGCCAGCACCATTTTCATGCGCATCGCGTATTCGTTTTCCTCCACGCGGTCCAGGCTCTCGCAACCCGGCATGCACCGCGCCAGCACCGCCGGATCCTGCAAGATAGCGTACGCGCGCTCTCGCGGCAGCCCGACGGTGTACCGCCCGTCCAGTTTCACGAAGCTCTCGTCAGAGCCGTTCTGATCGCCCTCGCCGCATGCACCCGCGCCAGATGCGTCCGATAATCGCACGATGCATACAGATCCGAATTCGCCTGCTCGCCCTCGCCCACTAACGCGGTGGCCTGCCCGACCTCGACGCCGCTCTCCAGCATCTTCTCGACGGCCATATCGCGGAACGCACGCGCGCTCATTCCCGTCACGCCGATCCGCGCCATCGTGATCGTGTCGCCCGCCTTCTTCACGCGCACCGCCACCCCGACCACGGCGAATCCCGACGCCGGATGCGCCACCTTCGCGTAGCAATACCCCTCGCTCGGGTCCTCCACCGGCACCTGAATTTCCAGCACGATCTCACCCGGCTCCAGCGCCGTCGTGAAGGCATCCACGAAGAAATCGGACGCCGCCACCGTCCGGTCGGAACTGGCCGACACCAGGCGGAACGTGGCCTCCAGCGCCACCAGCGCCGCCGGATAGTCCGCCGCCGGATCGGCATGCGCCACACTGCCGCCGATCGTGCCCGTGTTGCGCACCTGCGCGTCGCCGATATGCCCCGCCGCCTCCGCCAGTAGCGGACACTTGCCGCGCACGATCGCCGACATCTCGATATCGTGATGCGTCGCCGTCGCGCCGATCCGCACAACGCCGCCCGATTCGGTAATATAGTTCAACTCGGCTACGCGCCCGATGTCCACCACGTGCCCGGGCTGCGCCAGCCGCAGTTTCATCAGCGGGATCAGGCTCATTCCGCCCGCCAGCACTTTGCGCTCGCCGTCCGCGATCAGCGCCAGCGCCTCCTGCAGCGTTGCCGGCGCATCGTATTCGAATTCCTGCGGGATCATGCCTGGCCTCCTTGTGCGATCAGCTTCCAGATTTTCTCGGGCGTCAACGGCATGTCGATGTGCCGCACGCCCAGCGGCGATAGCGCGTCCACCACCGAATTCACCACTGCCGGCGAGCATCCGATCGTGCCGGCCTCTCCCACGCCCTTCACGCCCAGCGGATTGGTCGGCGACGGCGTGCACGTATGGCTGCTCTCGATCCACGGCATCAGGTGCGCCTTCGGCAGCGCATAGTCCGTCAGCTCGCCGCTCACCAGTTGGCCATTGTCGTCATACACCGCCTCTTCCCACAGCGCCTGTCCGAGCCCCTGCGCCACTCCGCCATGTACCTGCCCGGACACGATCAGCGGATTGATCACCTTGCCGCAATCGTCCACGCAGATGTATCGCTTGATGTCGATGCTGCCCGTCTCGCGATCGACCTCCGTCACCACCAGATGCGCGCCGAACGGGAACGTGAAGTTCGGCGGCTCCCAGAAATGCGTCGCCACCAGCCCCGGCTCGGTATTGGGCGGCAGCTTCTTCGCATGGTACGCAGCCGTGGCCACCTCGGCGAACGAGACCGATTTGCCGGTCTTCTCGCAGATGCACGATCCGCCCGTCAGAGTCACGCTCTCCGTCTCCAGGATCATGCAGGCGAACTTGCGCATCTTCGCCTTCAGATCCTCCAGCGCGTAAAACAGCGCCGCGCCGCCGACCGCCGTGCCGCGACTGCCGAACGTCCCGATCCCGTACTGCACCACCGCCGTGTCGCCGTGGATCACCAGCACGTCGTCGATCGACACGCCGAGCGCGTCGGCCACCATCTGCGCGAACGTTGTTTCCTCGCCCTGTCCATGCGGCGAAGCCCCGGTCAGCACCGTGACCTTGCCTGTCGGTTCGATCTTCACCGTGGCGCTTTCCCAGCCGCCGGCGGGCAGTGCGATCGAAGGTCCCAGGGCGCAGATCTCGCCGTACGTCGAGATGCCGATCCCCATGAGTCTGCCCTGCTGCCGCGCCGCAACCTGCTCGGCGCGAAGTGCCGTGTAACCTGCGGTATCCAGCGCCTGCTTTAGCGGAGCCTCGTAATTGCCGCTGTCGTACATCAGGCCGGTCGCGGTAGGGAAGGGGAATTCGTCGTTGCGCACGAAATTCTTCTGCCGCAGTTCGACCGGGTCCATCTTCAACTCGGCGGCCAGGATGTCCACCATGCGCTCGATCCCGTGCGTCGCCTCCGGCCGGCCCGCGCCGCGATACGCGTCGGTGGGGACGCAGTTCGTGAACGCGCCCACGATATCCGCGCAGACATTCTTAAAGCGATACAGCCCCGGCATCATCAGCACCGAAAGCGTCGGCATGGCCGGAGTGAGCAGTTGGTGGTACGCGCCCAGGTCCTGAATGATCTTGACCTTCAGGCCGAGCATGGTGCCGTCGCGTTTCGCCGCCAGCTCGAAATAATCCACGTGGCCGCGCCCGTGAATCGTGGCCTGGAAATTCTCGCGCCGCGATTCGACCCACTTCACCGGCTTCCGAATGCGCATCGCGATGAAGCCCATCAGCGCCTCTTCGGCGTACACGTTGAGCTTCGAGCCGAAGCCGCCGCCGACTTCGGGCGTGATCACGCGCAGCAGGTTCTCCGGCATGCCCAGGATGCCCGCGACCAGCGTGCGCAGCAGGTGGGGAATCTGCGTCGACGAAAACATCGTCAGCGATTTCTCGCCGGGACGCCAGTCCGCGACCACGCCGCGCGTTTCCATGGCCGTCGGGATCAGGCGCTGGCTGGTGATGCGCTGTTTCACGATCACGTCGGCATCGCGGAAGGCCTGTTCGGTGTCGCCGCCCTCCTGGTGGAATGTGAACGACACGTTGTCGGGCCACTCCGGATGCACGGGTTGCGCGCCGGCGGCGATCGCTTTTTCGGGATCGGTGACCGCTGGCAGGGGCTCGTACTCCACTTCCAGAGCATCGGCGGCATCGGCCGCCAGGTAACGGTCGGTCGCCACCACGACCGCGACCGGATGGCCCTGGTAGTACACGCGATCCTGCGCCAATAGATGATGGTGCGGCACGCGCAGGCCGGGCAGGGAAGCGGCGCAGGGGACGGCGCCCAGATTTTTGATGTCCGCGCCGGTGAACACGGCCGCGACGCCCGGTCGATCCAGCGCCGGCTGCGTGTTGATGCTCTTGATCAGGGCCGCGCCATGCGGGCTGCGCACAATACAGGCATGATGCATGCCCGGCATCTTCACGTCGTCCAGGTAGGTCGCGGTGCCGGTCAGCAGTCGCGGATCCTCGCGGCGGCGGACGGACTTTCCAACCAGCAGGTCGGGCTTGCCGATAGTGGTCGCCATGTTACACCCCGCCCTTTCCCGCGGCCGCTGTCCGTACCGCGTTGACGATGTGCTGGTATCCCGTGCAGCGGCAGAGGTTGCCCTCCAGGCCGTGGCGGATTTCCTGGTCGGTGGGGTTGGGATTGGCGGCCAGCAGTTGTTTGGCGCTGAGCACCATACCCGGCGTACAGAATCCGCACTGCAGGCCGTGCTCGTTCCAGAAGGCCTCCTGCACCGGATCGAGTTTGCCGTCGGCTGCAGCGACCCCTTCGATGGTGGTCACATCGCGGCCGTCCGCCTGCACGGCGAACATGGTGCAACTCTTGACGGTCTTGCCGTCGAGGACGACCGTGCAAGCGCCGCAGATCGACGTTTCGCAGCCGATATGCGGCCCGGTCAGCCCCGCCACTTCGCGGAGGTAGTGAATCAGAAGGAGCCGAGGCTCGACTTCGTGGCTATATCGTTTGCCATTGATGGTGAGAGAGATCGTACGTTTCATGTGCGCATCCCCAGAATCAGACGTGGATTACCCAGCGGAATGCAGAGTATCAGAATCAGCGCGGAAAGAGAAGAGCGGGTCGGTTTAGAGTCCGGTTGCCACTATGTATTGGGCGTGCACGCGCGTTCGCTACGGGAGTAATGGCGGCATATACAAAAAACGATTTCAGTGCTGCTCTCCTTCCTGTTGATCTTTGCCGGTACGGTCTATGTGCTGCTGCGCTCAGAGCGAAGTACACGGGGTCGGCGGAATGCGGTTGGAATCGGGGGGCGCTGGAAACGGACTCGCCAGGGCTCATCATGATGGGCCACGCTTCAGCGTGCCCAACCCGCAAGCGCAACGAGCCGCCACTAAAAACCGAAGTGCTGCGGATTCCGCCCGATAATGATCGCTGCCATCACTTTAGGTACGTACTCACGAGTCTCTGGAGGAAGCGAGCGGGTTCGGTAGAGATACCAGAAGTTACGCTGCTTGATCGGATCCCGCACGTTTTTCAGAATCGCCTGCTTCACTTTTCCGGGACCCAGGTCATAAGCCGCCAGCGCCAGCATGACGGAGCTGCCGGCGCCGAAATCGAGAATGAGTGCGCGCAGATACTGGCAGGCAGCCCGTGTGGCTTTCAGAACGTCCTTGCGTTCGTCCACCTCGTTATCGACGCGCAGGCCGTACGCCTTCGCGGTCGCCGGCGTGAACTGCCAAAGTCCTGCCGCGCCGGCCGCCGATCGATCGTCTCCCAGCGCGCTCTCCACGAGCGGCACGTAGGCGAGATCGGGAGGCAACTGATTCTCTACCAGCACTCTCCGCACTAATTTGGTCTGGCTTGCGGATTCATCCAGCACACGCTCCATAAGGGTGCGGTTGGCGTCTTGATACTGATGGATATAGTGATTGGCTCGCTCCGTGAATTCCGGCGGAACGCTATACGTTTCCGAGCCGAACTCCGCCATCAGCCGGCGGATCTCATTCGTCACGAAGTCGGTCTCATGCCCGCCGAACCGGTAAAGCAGCGTCCGCTGAAGTTTATTGGCCTCCTCCTCGTAGGTGCCCAACTGCGTAATGAGAGGATCAGCTTCGCGGGGATTTTGCGCCTGTTGGAGCCGCGCTTCCACATCCTGGATGCGTCGGTCGATTCCCTGCTTTTCATGATTCAGTTGCGTGATCCACCAAGCTCCCGCCGCCGAGACTGCTGCGAGCAGGACTCCGAGCGCGAGAATGACCAGCCGGAAACGCCTGCCGGTATGGTGCAGCGCCCGGTTCAGCGCATCCCGCATAATGGTCATCGTCTGGCCGTGGAATCCGTGGGCCCTCGCCCGGCGCGACTGTGCCACGGCATTGGACAGCAGGCCTTCGTAAGGTCCGGCAGCGGCGGGAAGCACGACGCCCTCTGGGATCGCTTGCGTTTCCTCCAACCGCGCGCCAGTATTTTCCGCGACAAAATCGAAAATCAGCTCAGGGCCGTGTGCGCCCAAACGAATCGCTGCGGGAGCGCCCAACTCGGCCTCGGCGACACGTTCGCCATTCAGAAAGGTTCCGTTCGTGCTGTCCAGGTCGCGAATGCGGAAGCCGACGTCATGGCGTCTGATTTCGAAATGGTGCAGTGAAACGGTCGCACTCTCCGGACCTTGAATGATTACGTCGTTGTCCGGACTTCGCCCCACGGCAGTGCAGTCTTTGGAAATCAGATACCGGAACTGGAACTGCGCATCCTGCAGCGAACTCAGCCAAGCATTATTCTGCGCGGCCACAACTCGATAATTCCACGTCCGCCCATTCCCGCGCAAACTGCGCGGAAAACCGGGCTAATGCCTCCGGAAGAGTTTCTCGAACTCCTCGCGCGGTGTTCCCTTTCTTGTCCTCTCGGGAACTCGGTTGATATTCCGCAGTTGTTCGGCTGTTAAGAGCGGACGCTTTCTCGGATCTTCACTTTGTTGCATCTTGTTGCAGTCCTCCCTGCAATGTTTTCTCGTACGCCAATCATTAGCACGCACGATACCAATGTTGGAGTAGCGGGCTCCATGCCTGGTTGATAGTGTTTGTTGCGATCGACTCGTTGCAACCGGCCACACCGAATATTTTCGGGATGCGAATTACAGTGAGTGCCGTTGTCGGCTGGTTCGCCGCTGACGGCGCGAACAGCGCAAGCTCGGGCTTGTGATAAACTCAATTCCGCCGCGGGGAGGTACTCCTCCCGTTCCGGCTTTGTCACTCAGAATCGGGGTTCCCGGAGGGGTTCCGGAACATTCCTGGCCGCGCGCCGGAAAGGTGACGTGCTATGCAGTTCTCTCCGTCTCTGCGAACGTTTCTCTCGTTTTTGCTGGTTCTTTTTCTGGCCCGCAACCCACTTGTGCGGATCGCCATCTCCGCTCCGCAGAATTCGAACTCCGGGCAAGGCGACGTCAATCGCGCTGATCCCTGCGCACATCTGCCAAACCCGCCGGGGAACGCCAACGGAATCGATCAGCAGTGTCCCGCTATCGGATCGAGCAGCGGCGTCAGCAAGGGCGATTTTAACGGGGACGGGGTGGCTGATCTGGCCATCGGGGTTCCGGGCGCGGACATTGGCGGCAACGCCAGTGTCGGACTGGTGCACGTCATCTATGGTTCCAACAACGGGTTGACTACGAATACGGCCGGATTTCCCAGGCCGCAGACATTCTCGCAGGCTACCTTGAACGTTTCGGGCTTGCCCGCGCCGGCTGCGGGCGACCGGTTCGGAACGGCCTTAGCCTCGGGCGACTTCGATGGCGACGGCTACTCGGACCTGGCCATAGGAATACCCGGGAAGGCAATCCCAGGGTCGTTGTTCGGAGCCCCGGGCTCCCGCGGCGCCATCGTCGTGGTTTACGGATCTTCGTCCGGACTGAATCTGGCCCGAACCCAGGAATTCGATATCACCAGCGCGATCTCGCAGAGTTCTATAAATTTGCCGATCCTGCCATCGCTGGAGTCGCTCGATTTCTCAAATGCTCAATTGGGACAGTCGCTGGCGTGGGGCAAGTTCAGAAACGAAGGAGCCGCCGATCTGGTTGCCGGCCTCCCGGGACTGTCGCTGAATTACCTCGGAGTTCCATTCCGTTCCGCCGTGGGCGGCGTCCTGCAACTGGTGGGTACACCCGGTTTCGGGCTGGACCTCAGGGCAGGCACCACGCTGTTTATCCAAAGCAGCATTAATCCTTCCTGGAGCGACGACGCAGGGGATCACTTCGGATATTCTCTCGCGGCAGGCGACTTTAATGGCGATAACCACGACGATCTCGCGATCGGTGTTCCGTTTAAGGCGGTTGGCGGTTCGGCCAATGCCGGGATGGTCGTGGTCGTGGCGGGGAATTTCTTCTTCGGCGTAGATCCCAATGCAGGCCAGAACCGGTTCAGTGAAGGAAGTCTCGCCAGGGCGGGTGATCATTTCGGAATGGCACTGGCAGCCGGAGACTTCAACGGTCAAGGCAAACCATTTCTAGTCATTGGGGCGCCGAACAAAACTGTGGGAGGGGTCGCGCAGGCCGGGGCGATATATGAGGTTCCCCCAGACTGGCAATTTGTTCTTACCGATATCAACAACACCACCGCCAGGGAATGGGACCAAAACCTGCTCGGCGGAACCGCCGAGACCAACGACCATTTCGGCAGCGCCCTCGCCGCCAACGATTTCAATGGAGACGGCGTCGCGGATCTCGCGATCGGAGTTCCCGACGAAGACGTCATCGTCAACGGGACAAATATTGTGGATGCCGGAGAAGTCGACGTAATCTACGGTTCAAAGGCCAGTTGCTCGTTCGGTGGCATCTCCTGCATCGGTGGAGACTTATCCACCACCAACGTGCGTGCTCCGCAGGTGTGGACGGAGGCGACCCCCGTTGCGAACAACCATTTCGGGGCGCCCTTGACGTCTTGGAATTTCGGCCGCAATGAGGTGACCGGCACCTTTATTTTTACTACCCACATAAGCGCCGATCTCGCCGTCGGCATTCCTAACGCCTCCGTGGCCGGCGCCGCGGGCGCGGGCGCAATCGACGTGATCTACGGCTCCTTTTTGTCGAACGGCCTCGTTTCGACAGGCCGGCAGGTACTGACACAGCAGACGTTCGGCGTGACTCCGCAGGCCGGTGCCAATTTCGGGAAAGGGATGTATTGACGAGGCCGGGCGCTCGAATAGCGCATAGCGGAGCATCGACTGCCAAGACATCAGAACGTCCTCAAACGCCCGCTGATGAAATCGACCTGGACAAGTTCCCGCGTTCCCCCTGAGCGGGACGTTTGGCGCCGAATTCGCACAGCAGCGCGACGACGGCCAGGGCTGAGGCAGTATAGAACGCGGCCTGATAGTTGCGGTGCCGGTCGTACAGCACGCCGCCGATGCGCGGTCCGAGAGTCCCCGAGAGGCCGAATGCGGTGAAGAGCATGCCGTAATTGACGCCCGGCCATGGCGATCGCTATGAGACCGATCATCGCCCGCAAAACAATGATCCGCCCGGCGCGGTCGGACATCCAACCGGAAAATGTGCGCCCCATCGCATTGCCGCAGGCGCCGATTACCAGGGTCATCGCGGAAAGCGCGCCACCGGCAATGCCTACGCTTTTGGCGAAAGGGACGACCTGGCTCATGACCATCAGTCCTGCGGAGGTGCCGAGCGCATATGCGATCCACATGAGGTAGAAAGTGCGGGTGCGGAGCACTTCGGAGGGTGCGAAATCCGTGAGCGCCACCTGGGACACAGAGGGGGCCAGCCCGCTGGTTTATACCCGGCCGGCGGATTGCGAAGCAGTAGTGCGCCCACGGTCGTCATGACGAAGAAGAGGGCGGCCAGGATCCGGAAGGTGGAGGGGAGTCCGTACGCCGGAATCAGCTTGAGTTGCGCGAGCGGTCCGAAAATCGCGGAACCCGCGCCGTAGCCGCCGACCGCCAGTCCCACAGTCAGGCCGCGGCGCGCTTCCAGCCGAACTGTTTTTGGAGCGGCGCGACCAACACGCTCCACGCGTACAGTGTGCCCAGGGCCACGTTCATCGAGAGTCCGCCGGCGAGTCGCCAGCATCGGCTGATTCCCTGTCTTTGCATTTCGTATATCATACTTATCTCTATGCCAAAATTCTTAATAGAAGCGACCTATACAGCAGAGGGTTACAAAGGATTGTCCAAGGATAAGCCGTCCGGCCGGAAGGCAGCCATCGCGCAGGCTGTCCGGAAACTGGGCGGCAATCTCGATGCCGCCTACTTCTGCCTCGGCGAGAACGATGTCGTTCTAATTGTGGATCTGCCCGATCATCTCGCCGCTGCCGCGCTAGGTTCCGCCGCGTGTGCCAGCGGAATGGCCCGCACGAAAACCACGGTTCTGCTGACCGTCGAAGAGGCGGATCAGGCTCTTTCCAAACCAACCGACTATCGCGCTCCGGGAGCCTGATCTGATGGGAGCCCCGGCGTCCCAGCAGATTCGCTACGACGGCATTCACTGCAATCTCCTGATCGAGCAGTTTCCCGCGCGCGTCCTCGTGCTGCGCATTAGCGGGACAGATATCGGCGAGTTCGGCGAGGCGCCGATGAAAGCGTTGACCGACTTGGTAAATGCCGCCGACCCCGCAGACTTCTTCATCGACGCGCGCGACGTCCGCGGCGCTTCCATCGAGGTCAGCGGCGAGTGGGCCGGCTGGTTGAGTGCCCATAAGGATGGCCTGCGCAGCGTCACCATGCTGACCGGATCGCGCTTCATTCAGGTGACCGCCGAGTTCGTCCGCCGCTTCGCCAGTCTCGAAGGCATCATGCGCATCTGCAGCGAGCCTGCCGTGTTCGACTCCGCGCTGGCCGAAGCGCTCCAGTCGTGAAGATCCTGGAGTATCACCGCGTCCGCGACGAAGAGGAGCGGTCGTGGGATCGCGAACGTCTGCGCGCCGAGGCAGGGGAAGCGTTCGTGGCCGCGGCCGAGCCCCTGTTCCCCATGCACAAATGGCAATGGACGCCCACCCAGTACATGCAGTTTACCCGCGAGCCCTGGTTCGATCGTTGCGTGGAACTGTGTGAGTTGTATCGCCACGCGACGGACACCCAGCGGACCTGGCTCCGCTCGCGGGTCGACCATAACAGCAGCGGAAAGCTCGGCGTCTTCGGGCTGCAAGCGTCAATTTTTGCCGCCCGCGAACACTCGACGGACTTAGCGCGATACTCGCTCGTAGCGTTCGCGATCCGCGACCTGACGAATGATATTCGCGATATCCTGATGGGGCTCTCGCTGCTATGTCACTGCGCGAAGTTATCGGGCGCGGATGTCCCGGCCCTCTTGCGCGAGGTCGCCGCAATCTCCGGCACCGCCATCCGCATTCTCTACCAGGAAACGGCCGACCATTATCCCGACGTCGCGCCGATCGGGTCCATGGGCTGGAACCAACTAGACACCCCCGACGGCATCGGCTTCCGCCATATTTAGGGCCCCTGTTCCCAGCTCATCCCCAACCCCCAATCCCCAACCCAACCCCGCCTTAGACACCTTGACCTTCGACCTATCCCCGTGTATTCTGAGCTGTAGAAGCTTGAGGTATTCATGCCGTCTCCCCGTTTCCCCATCCCGCAAGGCACCCTGGACATGCTGATCCTCCAGATCCTCTCCCTCGAACCCGCTCACGGGTACGGGATGGCGCAGCGCCTCGAGCAGATTTCGCGCTCCGTCGTCCAGGTCAACCAGGGCTCGCTCTATCCCGCGCTCCACCGCCTGCAGCAGAAAGGCTGGCTGCGCGCCGAGTGGAAGCAATCGGAGACCGGACGCGAGGCCAAGTTCTACTCCCTGACCGCCGCCGGACGCCGCCAGCTTGCCATCGAGAAGGATAGCTGGGCGCGCCTCTCCGATGCCGTCAACCTGATCTTCGAGGAGGGCAGCCGGTGATCCAACTCTTCAACTGGTTCCGCCGCGGACCCCTGGAGCGCGACTTCGACCGCGAGCTACAATACCACTTCGATCGCCGCGTCGCCGATCTCACCGCCGCCGGCATCCCCGAGCCCGATGCCCGCCGCCGCGTCGCCGTCGAGCTCGGCATCTCGCAGGTGCGCGAGGAAGTCCGCGACGTCTGGCTCACCCGCTGGCTCCGCGATTCCCTGTACGATTTCCGCTACTCCGCCCGATCCTTTCTCCGCAGCCCCGGCTTCACCGCCGCCACGCTGCTCTCGCTCGCCCTCGGCATCGGCGCCACCACCGCCATCTATTCGCTCGTCGATCAGGTGATCCTGCACGCGCTGCCCGTCCGCGACCCCGCCCGTCTGGTGCTTGTCGACTGGAAGGGCGATCACGTGACCGGCGGCTTCGGCTCCTGGAATCTCATGTCCTACCCCATCTGCCGCGATCTCCAGCAGCAAACCCGCTTCTTCGATGGCGTCCTCTGCCGCGCCGAAATTCAGGTGAATCTCTCGGCCGGCGGCGATCCGACACCTGTCGCTGCCGAGATCGTTTCCGGCAGCTATTTCCCGGTCCTCGGCGTCGGCCCCGCTCTGGGCCGCGTCATCGAAGAAGCTGACGACGCTGCTCCTGGCGCCGCTCCGGTCGTCGTCCTTTCGAACGAGTACTGGCAAGCCAAATTTGGCGGAGCAGCCGATGTCGTCGGCCGCACGGTTCTCATCAATCAGCACCCCATGACCGTGATCGGTGTCGCCGCCGCGAGCTTCCATGGTGTCGATGTCGGTGCCGTGCCGGCGCTCTGGATTCCCGCGTCGATGTATGCCGAGGCGATCCCCGGCTCCGCGGACCTTCTGCGCGCGCCCGATCGTTGGCTGCAGATCCTTGCCCGCCTCCGCCCCGATCTCACGCCTGCGCATGCGCAGGCCGGTCTGCAGCCGTGGTTCAAGGGGTGGCTCCAGGACAACATGCGGCGCCCCGGTTTTCCGGCTATCACGGCCGACCGCCGCCGCCGCTATCTGGCCTCCAGTCTCGAACTCACCTCCGCGCCCCAGGGCCATTCGGCGCTGCGCCGCAGTCTCTCGCAGCCGCTCTGGTTCCTCTTCGCCGCTACTGGCGTCTTGCTCGGCCTCGCCTGCCTGAACGTCGCCGGCCTCTTCCTCGCCCGCGGATCGGCGCGAGGACGCGAGATCGGCACCCGCCTCGCGCTCGGCGCTTCCCGCGGACGCATCGGCCGCCAACTCCTCGCCGATAGCGTCCTCCTGGCCCTGGCCGGTGGCGTCCTCGGCTTGGCCGTGGCTCCGCTCGCGATCCGTGCGCTGATCGCGTTCCTGCCGCGGGATGGGGCCGCCACCGGGCTGCGTGGAAGCCTCAGTCCGAGCCTGCTCGCATTCACATTCCTCGCCAGCCTCACCGCCGGCCTCTTGAGCGGCATTGCTCCCGCGCTTCACGCCGGGGGCGCCAGCCTGATCGGGTCCCTCCGCGAGCGCGCCGGGACCGCTTTCGGCGGGGTCCGCCTCCGCAAGTGCATCGTCACTCTGCAGGTGGCCTTCTCGCTAATCCTTGTGATCGGCGCCGCGCTGTTTGTCCGGACGCTCACCGGTCTGCTCGCCAAAGGCCCCGGCTTCCAGACCTCGGGGATCCTCACGTTCGCCATCGCACCCGTGCAGAACGGCTATTCCCGCGAGGCCGCCGCCCGCCTCGTCCGCCGTCTTGACCAGGAGGTCCGCGCCCTACCCGCCACTCGCAATTCCGCCGCTGCCCGCTTTGGATTTCTGACCGGCGGAAGCTGGAGCGATCCCATCACCATCCAGGCCGACCGCCGCATCGTAACCGGCGACGTCAACCTGAACGCAGTCAGTCCCGGCTTCTTCTCGACGCTCGGCGTTCGCATTCTCGCCGGCCGCGATTTTGACGCCCGCGACTCCCGGCCGCCAGGCGAACGCGGCCATCGCTCCGTCATCGTCAATGAGGCGTTCGTGAAGCGCTATCTTGCGGGCCGCGATCCGCTCGGCATCCCCATCGCCAAGGGCTCCGGTCCCGACGTCAAGGCGGACACCGTAATCGTCGGCGTCTGCTCCACCTTCAACTACCGCGGACTCCGCGACGATTCCGAGCAGGCCTTCTTTCCAATGTTCGAAGGCGACGACGCCGGCGCAACTTTCTATATCGACGTTCGCGGTGCACCTGAGCAGGCGATTCCGTCCATCCGCCAGATCGTCCGCCAGGCCGACCCACGACTGCCGATTCTCTGGTTCCGCACCCTCGACGACCAGGTCAACCGCTCGGTCTCCACGGAGCGCCTTCTGGCCGTCCTCTCCGGCAGTTTCGGCGCGCTGGCGTTGCTGCTGTCGCTGATCGGCATCTATGGCGTGATGTCCTTCGTGGTTGCCCGCCGCACGCGCGAGATCGGCATCCGGCTCGCGCTCGGTGCCACCGGCGGTTCCGCCATCCGCCTCGTGCTGCGCGACGCCGTCGCCATGATCGTTGCCGGTATGGCGATCGCGCTCCCTTGCGTCGCCGTACTCGGCAGGCTCGTCCAATCCCAATTGTTCGGCGTCACCGCGACCGATCCCGCGACCATCGCGACTGCCGCACTGGTCCTCGCCGCCGGCGCGCTCACGGCAGCATTTATTCCCGCCTGGCGAGCCTCGAACGTGAGCCCCACGGACGCCCTCCGCCTGGAATAGAGCGCGCCTCTACTCGTGTCTCCGCGTCCAGCGGATCCACCGACGACGCCGTGCCAGCACCGCCGAGCTCGCGCCTCAGATGCCCGCCGTCCCTGCGAGCACCGCCGCGATGACCCCATTTCCGCAGCCCGGCTCGCGCCTCAGTCGCCCCTCCGAGCAGCACCGCGCTCGCGCCTCTACTCGTGCCTTAACGCATCCAGCGGATCCACCGAGGATGCCCGCCGCGCCGGAATGAAACTCGCCACTCCCGCCGCTGCGGCCAGGACCGCCACCACCGCCAGATACGTCGCAGGATCGGTAGCCCGCACGCCATACAGCAGCGATGCCAGATACCGCGTCAGCACCAAAGCGCCCCCGACCCCCGCGATCACGCCTGCCGCCACCAGCACCGCGCCCTCCCGCAGCACCAGCCCGAGCACCGCCCGCGGCGACGCGCCCAGCGCCATGCGAATCCCGATCTCCGCGCGCCGCTGCGTCACCGAGAACGCCAGCACGCCGTACACCCCGATCACCGCCATGAGGAACGCCAGCGCCGCGAAGGTCGTCACCAGAACCATGTTGAAGCGCGGACCCGCCGAGAGCTTGCCGATCGTCTCCTCCACCGTCTCCACGCGGCTGAGGAATCCCGGATGCGACGCCCGCAAGTCGTCCTGCAGCGCTCGGGAAATCATCGACGGCTGCGCCATCGTCCGCATCACGATCATTAGTCCGGCGGTGCTGGTCTCGCTCGGATTATTGACGAAGGCCTCGGGCGCGGGCGGGCGATTCAGACCCTGATTCTTCACGTCCGCGACCACGCCCACTACCGTCTTCCACGCACCCGCGCGGCCGCCCAGGATCTGCTTCCCGATCGGGTCTTCGCCCGCGAAATACGCCCGCGCCGCCGCATCGTTGACCACCACCCGCAGTCCGCGATAGTTCACATCGTCATCGCTGAAGAACCGGCCGCGCAACAGCCGCATTCCCGACGCGCGGAAAAAGTCGGGATCGACACCGCACAAGCCGATCGAGTCGGTCTGCTGGTACGGCTCCGGCAGCGGCCGGTCGGATCGCGTGAAATTCAGCGACGCGGCGCCGCCCGAAAGCGGCCCGCACTCCGTCAACGACGCCGCTTCCGTGCCCGGCATTCGACGCAGCGTCGTCACCACGTCCTCCGCCACTTTGGTTCGTGCCGCGGGATCGACACTCCGCCCCGGCCACGGAACAGACACGGTCAGCACATGGTCCGCCTGGAATCCGAGGGGCTCGTACTGCATGTGCCACAGCGTCTGGAATAGCAGCGCCGCGCCGCACAGCAGCACCACGGATAGTCCGATTTCGACCGCCACCAGCGTCCGCCGTAGCAGGCCATGACCCGCGCCCACACTGCCGCGCCCCGCCTGCTGCAATACCGCATGCAGATCGACACGTCCGGCGCGCAGCACCGGCAGTCCGCCAAACAACAGCGCCGTCACCGACGCCACCAGCACGGCGATGCCGAAGACGCGCGGATCGGTCGTCACTTCGCCGAGTCGCGGCAACTCCGCTCCCGCAAAGTGCACGAACCCGCGCAGCGCGAGATTGACCAGCACCATCGCCAGCAGCGTCGCCGCCGCCACCAGCATCCCGACCTCCGTGAGCAATTGCCGCGCCAGCCGTCCGCGACTCGCGCCGATCGCCGCCCGCACTGCCAGTTCCCGCGCTCGCGCCGACCATCGCGCCAGCAGCAGATTCGCCACGTTGGCGCAAGCAATCGCCAGCAGGCACGCCGCCGCCGCCATCAGAGTGTACAGCAGCGCATGCACGTTGCCCGCGCGATGGTCACGCAGGGGTTGCACCACCGGCGGATTATTCTTGAACAGTTGCGGCAGGTCGGCCGCGCTCGCCGCATACAGCCGCTGCACGTCCGCGCGTGCCTGTGCGACCGTCACGGTAGGCCGCAGCCGTCCGAAGATCGCCCACGTCGACATGCTGCGATCCCGATGGCTCGCATTCGGCGCGACCGGCAGTGCGGTCAGCGCATCCACCGGCACGTCCATGGGGAACACGAACGACTCCGGCAGCACGCCGATCACCTGGTGCGGTGTCCCATCCAACGGAATCGTGGACCCGATCACGTCCCGCCGCCTCTGGAAATGATCGCGCCAGAACCGGTAGCTCAGCAGCACGACGCGCGGCGCCGAGGGCAACTCATCCTCCGTCCGGAATGTGCGGCCGGTCAGCGGCGCGGCCCCGAATGCTTCGAGGAAGTTTGCCGACACGCGCACTGCATGCACTTCCGCCGGATCCCCTCCGCCGAGCACCGACACCCCACCGCCATTCGCCTGACTGGCCGCGAGTTGCTCGAACGCCTGATTGTCGCGACGCCATGCCACGTAATCGGGGGAGGGAAGGAACTCGGCCCCCATCTTCCCGAAGTGCACCCCGACCCACATGATTCGCGCCGAATACCGATACGGCAGCGAACGCAGGAAGATCGTGTCGTAGATGCTGAATACCGAGGTCGCCGCCGCGATTCCGAGCGCCAGCGAAAGCACCGCGGCGACTGTAAAGCCGCGCCCGCGCCGCAGCACCCGCGCCGCGTACCGGACGTCCTGCCACAAGCGCCCGCCACTCCCGCCGCGGCGGACTGCGCGCGTGTCCTCCAGGATCAGGGCGCGATTCCCCAGCCGCCGCCGCGCTTCGAGTTCCGCCGCCTCGCGCGACATACCGCCCTCGATGAGTTGCCTGACCTCAATGGCCAGGTGGCCTTCCAATTCGTCTTCGAGATCGCCGTCCGGAACCATCGCGTTACTCCTTCACGGGTTTCATCGTCCGGGCCACCGCGCGCACCAGTTGCTTCCACCGGGATTGCTCTTCCAGCAATTGACGCCGCCCCGCGGCCGTGAGTTTGTAGTAGCGAGCACGCCGGTTGGCTTCCGAAATCTTCCACTCCGACGCCAGCCAGCCGCGCTTTTCCAGGCGATGTAAGGCCGGATACAACGAGCCGTGCTCCACCTGCAGCGCCTCCTGCGAGCGCATCCGAATCGCCTGTCCGATGCCGTGGCCGTGCTCCGGTCCCCACTGCAGCACCTGCAAAATCAGCAGGTCGAGTGTGCCCTGGAGCAGATCGATGCGGTCGCTCATGCCTGCACTATAGCAGATTGTCTACCATAGCGCGTCTGCCCTACTTCAGCTTTCGGCCCAAAAAACCTGCCGTCTCCCGATACGCCTCTCTCCACGTCCGATGCATCAGAAAGTCGTGGACCTCGTCGGGGAAGATCAGCTCATCGACATCCACCCCGCGACTTCGCAGTGCATCGCGCAGCATCACCGTATTATTGAACAGGACGTCCGGGTCGTCGTCGCCCGCAATCAGCAGCACCGGCGATTTCCACGTCGACACAAAGTTCATCGGCGACGATTCGAACGCCACCCGATAATCCGGCGCACCCGCCGGGATCCCCAGTTCGACGGCCCAGTCGTGTACACCGTGAAAGTCCACGCCCGCCTTGTAAAGGTCGGACGCGCGCGCCAGCGCCATCGCCGTCAGATACCCGCCATACGATCCGCCCCACGCGCCGATACGTGCCCCGTCCACCTCCGGCCGCCCTCGCAGATACATGCCCGCGCCCTGCACATCGGCGTACTCGCTGCCGCCGCTCGGCCCGTAATTCAGCGCCTCGCGAAAGTCGAGGCCGTACCCGATGCCGCTCCGGTAGTTCACGCTGAGCACCACGTACCCCGCGTTGGCCAGGTACTGATTCATCGCGTACGCGTTGGAGTAGTAGTACATCGAATGCCACCCCAGCAGCATCTGCCGCCGCGACCCGCCATGGAAGAATACGACCGCCGGAGCCGCGCCCGTCCGATTCGGCGGCAGGAAAAGCTGCCCGTGCAGCGTGAGCCCGTCGGCCGCGGGGAAGATCACCTGCTGCGGCGTCACCATCTGCCGCAGCGGAAAATCGGCGGGAATGGCCGCCGCGTCCATATCGCGGATCGCCGTGCCGGTGCGCATGACGGCATGTACCGGATGCTGCGCATCGCTCTGCAGCATCGCAATCGAATTCTCGTCGCTGGTCGGCGCCGGCGATACTTCGATCTTCTCTCCACGCGTCAGCGCCACCGCCGGACCTCCCGCGGCCGCGACCTTCCACACGTGCCTGCGATCGATATCGTCCTGGTTCGACGAGTAGATTACGTCGCGGCCATTGGCCGGCACCGCCACGTCCTCGACCTCGAATTCGCCCGGCGTCAACAGCGTGGCCGCTGAACCCGCGACCGCGATCGAATACAGGTGCGTCCAGCCGTCGGCCTCCCACGGGAATACGATGCGCCCGCCGGCCGTCCAGTTCAACTGATGCCGCGCAGTGACGCCGCGGAACACGCTGCCACGGCCGGCACGCGCGCGCCACAACTCACGGCCCTCGCCGGTCTCCGCCGATGCCACCCGGATCGACCAGGGCTCGCCCTCGCGCCGCGCTTCGCGCACCGCCCGCTTGCCGCTCGAAGGCTGCCGCAGGAACGCCACGCTGCGACTGTCGGGCGACCACGCAGGATCGCTGTCCGCATCCGTGCTCGTGTCCAGATAGCGCAGAGTGCCCGCCGCCACATCGTACACGCCGATGAAGCTGTGATCTCCGCGCGTGCTGACGAAACTCAGGCGAGCGCCGTCGGGCGACCATTCCGGCTGTCGATTCACGCCGCGGGCGCGGAACGCCTGGGCGGCCGCCGACTTGCCATCCAGCGGCGCCCAGAAGATCTGGCTGCCGTTCACGAACGCTAGCCGGTCGCCGCGCGGAGAGATCGCCGGGGCATTGCCGGTCGCGATCTTGCGCGGCGCGCCGCCGCTCAGATCCACCACCCATACGTCCTCCGACACGCCCTTCGGGTCGAGCTCGGGATTCGCCGATCCGCCCCGTACGTACACGATCGCGGAAGCATCGGGAGTCCAGCGCAGCGTGCCGATTTCCTGGCCGTCATCGCGCGTGTATGCCGTGATCTTGCGCGCCTGATACGCCGGTGGCTCCGCCACCAGGATGTTGCGTGCCCCGCGCGCATTCGACACCCACGCCACCTTGCCGCCGGACGGCGCTGCTGTCAATTCGGTCGGGAACGCGGCGCCCAACACCTGGTCCAACGTGAAGGGAGCCTGCTGAGCGGGCGCGGAGCACACCGCGGCCAGCAGTAGAAAAGATCGCATGAATTCATCGTAGGCCAAGGTGGGGCAGGATGGCATCCTGCCTCAAACACGCGTCAGTACAAGACGATCTGGTGCGTGTACGCAGGAAACCAGGGATTGCCGAATTTCACCGGACTGCCACCGAACGCCACCATCCCCAGCGCATTCTTGAACTGGTATTCCGCCTTGATTTCGAACTCCGGAGCCCCGTTCGGAAAGGCCGTCGTATTCGTCAGACACGCGTCGAGCGTGCAACTTGTGGACGTCCCCGTAGTGGCGTGATCCACCGACGACGTGACTTGCGTAAACGTCAGGTTCACCGAACTCCGCGTCAGCCCCGTGGCATACTGCGCAATCACCGCGGCCACTTCCTCAATGCGGCAGTTGTTAGTCGAGCAATACCCCGTGGACGAGCCGTGCGCCGACAGGTACGACCCGCCCTTCTTCAGCGCGTACTGCAGCGTGTGGTAGTTCCACATGCCAATCGACATCTGCACGATGCTGATCCAAATGAAGATCATCGGCACGCCTGTCAGCGTGAACTCCACGATCGCGCTGCCGCCCTCTCTCTTGCGCCGGGTCATATTAGTTCCTTATCCGCATGCGGACCGTTCGGTAGAACGTCGCCTGATTCTTCAGCAGCCCGGGAATCGGGATCAGTTGCAGGGTCGTGTAAGTCACCGACACAGCCGCCGCATAGTCGCCGCCATAGGCGCTGTTCGTGTCGGTCTGGCCGGGGCCCACCAGGGCCGTCGAGACGTTCACAACCTGTGACGACCCGCAGGTCTGCGTCGCGCTGATGTTCGGCACGATGCGCAACTCTTCCACGGCGAGCGTACACGCGTCGGTGCCGGTGCTGCTGGCATTCGCGGTGTTGTACGAAGCCCAATTGCCCACGATCCGCGCCGCATTCTCGGTCGAGATGAGCGCGTGCGCATAATAGCCCCAGTCGAACGCGCCGATGTACAAAAAGATGATCCATGGCAGCATGAGCGCCAGTTCGAGCGCACTGCCGCCCCGGCAACCCCGTGTCCGGGCGTTCTTCACGACGATTTTGTTCATCTTGCAGTTCACCCGATTACTCGATTTGCGCCGCGATCGGCGTTCCGATGCCGGTCACCGCGCCCTGGTTATCCGTTCCGAAATACGATGTCCCCGTAAACACGATGGTGTCGCCCACCAGTGCCGTAATATCCGTCGTACTGCCGCCGCTGTAATTGATCTGGCTGCCGGCCATGTAGATCGTGCCCTGGAAACCCATGCCCGCGCCGCCGTTAAACGTGCTGCTCACCGTGATGCTGCGATCCTGAAAAATCACCAGCCCGTGATAAGTGCCCGAACTTGGCGCGGTCAGATCGACGCTCATGTTGCCGTTGATCTTAACGCCGCTGGCAGCCGTGCCTCCCGTTGCCGGATTGGTCATGTAAATAGTTACCCCAGTCCCCTGAAGGGTTCCGTTTTGCAAGGTCATGCCGCCGCCCTTCAAGTAGTAAATACCGGCCGGCAGATTCAGCGTACCGTTACTGTTCATCTGAATGCCGCCGTTGCAGATCACGTAATATCCGTCTGACGGCATAACGACCGTGCTGTTCGAACCGAGGCCGTTGGAATCGCAGGCCAGTGTGTGTCCGGCTGGGATTGTCGGCGTCGGTGTATAGAGAAAAGGATCGGTCGTCCGCGGCTGATTGGTGCTGGGCGTCGGCGTGATCTGCGATCCGGCGCAGTTCGTACCGCCCGTGATGATGATGGTCGACGTCCCGGCATTCAGGTTGGCGCTACCCGAACAGTCCAACGCATCGCTGTTGTTGGAATTGTCGTAGATACCGCAGCCGGCATGCACATCGGTCGTACCGTTCAGGTTGATGGCCTTTGCCGCGGTCTGATCCAGCGCATACACGCAGGCGCCATGCGCGCCATTGAATACCCCCGACGTGGCGCGCGCGCTCACCACCACGTTACTGATGCCGAATACCGCTGTAAAGAGCGAGGGAATCTGCTCCGTTACGGTGTACCGGACCCAGTAATTCGGGTTCGACCCCGCCACCGGAGATCCCGATGTCCCCGCCGTGTACATCACTTTCTGTTTGCCGCTGTTGGTGAATCCATTGGCCATGGCATACAGGCAGCCGGTCGTCAGGTTGTCGATGGGAGCCGTCGTGGATGGGCTCGCCGCGCAGTTCGCCGTCGTGGCCTGCGTCGAAATGTAATAAGTGGAAGAGAACGCCGCCGCTAGTTCAGCCTGGCGCGCGGCCGCTTCGGCGGCAGCCGAAGCCGCGGTCTTACACGCTTCTTCCCTCCAGTAGGCCCACCCTACATCCACCACGAATCCCAGCAGGCCGAACATCAAAGGCACGGAGAGAGTCAGCATGATCGCGGTCTGACCGCGTTGCCGCAATGCACGTTTAGATTGGCGCATAAAATCCCTCGTCTATACTCTGCGCGATGCAGGTTATGGAAGCAATATTCCAAAAAGTTAACGCTTGACCGTTCAGCTAGTTAGCATGACGGACAGGCCCTTTCGCCTCTCCGTTATACTGAATTCAGAGTGATAAAGACGTTTTGCGCCGCCGCCCTTCTCTGTCTGCTGCCGGCGCGAACCCTGCTGGCCCTCGATCCCCACAAGAGCCTCACCCAGTACTCCCGCACATTCTGGAATCAGCAGGACGGGCTCCCGCAGGACACTATCCGCGCCATCGCCCAAGGCAAAGACGGCTACCTCTGGCTCGGCACCGACGAAGGCCTCGCCCGCTTCGACGGCTACGACTTCACCGTGTTCACCAAGGCCAACGGCGACCTGCCCACCAACTCCGTGCAGACCCTCGCTACCGCGTCCGACGGCTCGCTCTGGATCGGCACCTCCGCCGGGCTTGTCCATTATCAGGACCACCGCTTCCGCACCTATGGCATCAAGCAGGGCCTACCCGACAGCAACGTCAGCATGGTGTACGTCGATCATGCCGATACGGTGTGGATCGTCGCCGGGGTCAGCCTCTGCCGCCTCCAGAACGACAAGTTTCAGGTCTACCAGCCCGGCCCCGACCTGCCCGTCACCTTCATGCGAACGATCCGCGAGGACCCGCGCCACAACCTCTGGGTCGCCGGATTCACCGGAATCGGCACCTTCCGCGACGGCAAATACACGGCCGTTCTCGGTGCGACCGACTTGCGTGGCGAACTGGTCACGGCGATGCTGCCCGACAGTCAGGGCAATCTCTGGGTCTCCGGCAACGACGGCGTCCTGCTCCGATCCCCCAACGGCGCACTGCGCCGCTTCGGCACCTCCGACGGCCTGCCCGACCCCTTCGTCCGCATGGTCTGGATCGACCGCGACGGCAATGTCTGGGCCGCTACCAACGGCGGTCTGGCGCGACTGGAGGACAACCGCTTCGTTTCCCTCCACGGCGGCGGCGATTCGGACACCGAGCAGGTCCGCTGCCTGTTCGAGGATCGCGAAGGCGATCTCTGGGTCGGCTCCAACAGCGGACTCAGCCGCCTGCGCGACGATCTGTTCACCGTCTACGGCAAGTCCGAGGGCCTGCCCAGCGACGAGCCCAACACCGTATTTCAGGACAGCCGCGGCCGCATCTGGATCGGCTTCCACGATGCCGGCCTGATGCTCTTCCAGGGCGGCAAATCCAAGCTCTACACCACCCGCGACGGCCTGCCCAACAACGAGGTCTATTCCATCCGCGAGATGGGCAACGGCGACCTGTTGATCTCGGCCCGCGGCGGCATGGTGCTCCTGCACGATGGCCGCTTCACCCGCTATATCCCCACCGAACCCCTGGCACGCCTCAACGTCTTCGACGCCATGGAGGACTGGACCGGCAAGGTCTGGCTCGCCACCACCGGCGGGCTGTTCCAGTTGCATGGCGGCGACTTCATCAAAGTGGTCGATGGCGGCGCCGTGTTGAGCAGCGCCGTGGTCACTCTGGCCGAGGGCCAGGACGGCGCCTTGTGGGCCGGCACCTTTGGCAAGGGACTCTGGTTCATTCAGGGCGACAATCGCCGCCTGTACACCACCGCTGACGGACTCTCCAACGATCAGGTCCGCTCGCTGCGCCAGGATGACGACGGCACGCTATGGATCGCCACCTTCGGCGGCGGCCTGAACTCGCTGCGCGACGGCAAGTTCCAGCACTTCACTGCCAACGACGGCCTGCTCAGCGACAATGTCGCCAAGGTGGTCGACGATGGCGAGTCCCTTTGGCTCAGCACCACGCGCGGAATCTGCCGGATCGCCAAACAGCAGCTTCGCGATTTTTCGGCCGGTAAGCTGAAGCGTCTGACGCCCACCGATTATGGCGTCGAAGACGGCCTCCGCAGCGCCCAGTGCGCGCCCAGTTATCCCATCGGTCGCGGCGGCGAAAGAATGGCCGACGGCCGCATCTGGTTCAGCACCAGCCGCGGACTGGCTGTATACGATCCGCGCACGCGCCAGCAGGAGACGCTGCCTCCGATCGTTCACGTGGTCGAGATCACGTCCAACGAAAAGCCCCTGGACCTGCTGCGTCCCGTCAAGCTGGATCCGAGCGGCCGCCGCGTCCAATTCCGCTACGCCGGCATTCACATGAGCGCGCCCGAGCGGGTCCGCTATACGTACAAGCTCGAAGGCGTCGATCCGCAATGGGTCCATGCCGGCACGCGGCGCCTCATCAATTACAACAACCTGCCGCATGGCACCCACCGCTTCATCGTGCGCGCCGAGTTGCCGGGCGGCGCGGCGGGCGAGGACAGTTTCACCTTGCAGGTGCTGCCCTGGTTCTACGAGACCGCCTGGTTCCGCACCCTGTGCGTGCTGGCGCTGATCGGCGCCGGCTGGGCCGTGTACCAGTTGCGGCTGCGGCAGATCCGGTATCGCTTTGCGCTCGTGCTGGAGGAGCGCGCGCGCCTCGCCCGCGAGATCCACGACACGCTGGCGCAGGGCTTCGTCGGCATCTCCTCGCAGCTCGACGCCGTGGCCATGTGCATGCCCGACGAGAAATCGCCCGCGCGCAAATATCTCGACATGGCCCGCCGCATGGCCCGTCACAGCCTGACCGAGGCTCGCCGCAGCGTCATGGATCTGCGCGCCAGCGTGCTCGAAGGCCAGGCGCTGGCGGCGGCGCTCGAATCGGGCACGCGCATGTGGACGGCCGGATCCGGCGTCGAAGTGAACGTGGAGGCCAGTGGGCCCGATCAGGCACTGCCCCAGGAAATGGAGCAGCATCTGTTGCGCATCGCGCAGGAAGCGGTCACCAACGCGCTGAAACACGCGGGCGCCACCAGGATCGCCATCAAGCTCCATACCGAGGCGAAGAAATTGTTCCTGCGAATTGTCGACAACGGCAGAGGATTTGAGCAGCAGGACGTGTTCTCATCCTTGGGCGGCCATTTCGGGCTGCTCGGCATGCGCGAACGCGCCGAGCGCCTGGGCGGCGAGTTACGCCTCGCGAGTCATCCGGGTGAAGGGACAGAAGTGGAAGTGATGGTGCCATTACCGTGAGCGAACCCATTCGAATTCTCGTTGCTGAAGACCATCTCGTCGCCCGGGTGGGCGTCAGTACCATCGTCAACATGCAGCCCGACATGACCATCGTGGCTGAGGCTTCCAACGGGCAACAGGCCGTGGAACTCTTCAAGAAGCATCTGCCGGATGTCACTCTGCTCGATCTGCGCATGCCCGGAATGGGCGGTGTCGAAGCCGCGCAGGCCATCCGCGCCGACCATCCCGGCGCGCGCATGATCGCCCTCACCACCTACGGCGGTGACGAGGATATCCGTCGCGCGCTGAACGCCGGCGTCCAGGCGTATCTTACTAAGGATGTCCTCCACGACGAGTTACTGAAGGCCATCCGCGCCGTCCATGCCGGCCAGACGTACCTTCCCGCCGGTGTCGCCGCGGCCCTCGCCGCCCAGATGCCGCGTCCCGACCTGAGCGCCCGCGAAGTCCAGGTGCTGGAACTGATCGTCCGCGGCCTCGCCAACAAGCAGATCGCCTACGCCCTCAGCATCGCCGAGCACACCGTGAAGAATCACGTGAAGAATATTCTCAGCAAACTCGGCGTCCAGGATCGGACCCAGGCTGCCACCGCCGCCATCCAGCGCGGGATTATTCACTTGTAACACCGGCGGTCTTGCTCGCCAAACGCGAGAATGCCGCCGGTTCTTTTTCCGCTTGGTTCGGGAGACAGATGGCCTCAATACTCTAGAAGTTCCTGGAGCAAAAACAAACCTCAGCGTTGACCGCTGCTTCGGTTCTGTGCAGTGTGGTCATTTGGATGATCATCGTCATGGATCTTCTCCTTCGACCTGAACCCTGGGGCGGCCTTGCCCAGATTGCCCTGCTGATACTCGCCATTTCGCTCGGATCGCTGGTCAATCTCGTTCTTGGGATCTTGGCTGCGCTGGATCGGTTGGGCCGTGGAGACACTTCGGGCGTGGGTGCGGACGCGTGATATTCAATTGTCATAGATCGGTTACGGTTGACGGGGTTAAGCTGCCAGTTACTGAACAAGCGGCGGGCTGGCGGCCGGTGCTTTGCGGTGCTTCGAACGCGTTGAAAAAACACATTTCGGCTTCAGGCGCTTGGCGGCGGCTGGTTGGGCGGCGACGACGGCTTGGGTGGCGGCCTGTTCGAGTGCGCGGCGGCGATCCTGGATTTCTTGAAGGAGCCGGAAGTCCTCCTGGAAGGCGCGCTGGATGCGGCGTTCGTAGAGGGTGAGTAAGTTGAGATCCTTGCCGCGTTCCAGCCAGGCGTAGGCGTGGGCGAAGGCGATGGCGGCTTCTTCGTGGTTGCACTTCATCTGGCCGGGTTGGCCGAGGGTGATGGCCACAATGGCGTTCTCGATCTGGGCGGCGCGTTTCAGGCGCCAGCGGCCGTCGGCGACGGATTGGGTGAGGTCGGTTTCGACGGCGCCTTTGGGGGCGAAGTCCTCCATGTATCCGGCGCAGTGCTTCTTGTACGCCTGCTCATCGGCGGGCGTGCAGAAGCGGACCTGGCCTGTCAGGCCGTGCCGGTATGCGTTCAAGGTGCGAGGGTCTCCCTGGGGTTGGGGCTTGGGGAGGGGGTTCAGGATTTGTAGTAGTTCATCTGTCATGTAATGTCTCCTTTTCGAGGTATGAATTCACTGCCGCGGCGGCCGAGAATCACTCGATTTGTTTGCGCCAATTGGCCTGCTCGCGTTGGAGTGCGGTGGGAAATTGGCTTTGTTCCGTCACGCCGGGGTTAGCGGCTTTGAAGTTCTTTTCGGCGTTGACGCGGAGGGCGATCAGGCGCTCGAGGTCGCGGGTGGTTTGGCGGATAGAGCGCTCGATGCGGTCGATCATGCGGCCGACGCGGTCGAGGGTGCGGGAGATGCTTTCGAGGGCTTGGCCTAAAGTGACGCCCGGCTTGCCGGTGGCATCGGCCCAGAGTTGAGCTTCGGCGTTGCGGAGGCGATTGAGACGCCAGGAACTGGTGGTGAGCTGGTCGACGAATTGGCGCTCGGCAGAGTCCTGGGGCTTCCAGGTGTTTTGCAGGTCTTCGACGAGAGCTTGGAATTCGGCGGGGTCTTCGCCGGGGATGAGGAGGGATTTGGCATGGATCCCATATTTGAGGGCGTTCAGGCGAACGGCGTTCCGGCCGGCGGGCGTGGCAGGCCCGGTGGAGTGCTGCGCATTTCTGCGATTGGATTCGATTTGAATTAGAGTGGACATAGTCTCCTCGGGGGCCGCGTGGGCCCCCTACGATTCAACAGTAACTGTGGGTGGGGATGGAGTCCGAAATTCAGGATGAGTAAGTCTTTTATTTTGTAAGTAACAAATATTGAGTTCGCGTGTCAACGACTTATGAGGATGCCCGGAATTTAGTTGAAACGTGCGACTCTCGCCGGAGCCGTGATAGGCTCCGGCAAATGTGTTTTGCAAGGAGAGTCGCAGATGAAGAAACAATACCAAATCGACAAGCAGAAAG
>Ga0105240_10001826_pt1 | contig 35711 bp, 30 predicted proteins | sample KBSC54metaG_FD_80426 | JGI IMG/M metagenome (GOLD analysis project Ga0105240, IMG submission 80426) | Corn rhizosphere microbial communities from Kellogg Biological Station, Michigan, USA - KBS C5-4 metaG | ecosystem: Host-associated > Plants > Roots > Rhizosphere > Soil | place: Michigan, USA... | reverse complement strand
TCGCTAACCGCTCGGTCGTCGCTAGCCGCTCGGTCGCCTTGCAAAGCACCCAGGCGCACGCCGGTCACGCCGTGCTGATTACCCAACACTTCGTCGACAGTGTGGTTCCAGATCACCGACATTTTCCCTGTCTCGACCTCGCGGAAGAGCCGATCCTGCAGGATCTTCTCGGCGCGCAGCTTGTCCCGCCGGTGCACGAGTGTCACGTGCTGCGCAATATGCGACAGGTAAAGTGCCTCTTCGACCGCGGTGTTGCCACCGCCGACGACGGCCACCCTTTGACCCCGGAAGAAGAAACCGTCACAAGTGGCACAGGCGGAAACACCGCGGCCGCGAAACTTCTCCTCGGAAGGCAGTCCCATGTACTTCGCAGCGGCCCCGGTGGCGATGATCAGGGCGTCGCAGGTGTACTGATGGGTATCCCCGGTCAAGCGGAACGGCCGTCTCGAAAGATCCACCGATTGCACATGATCGTTGACGATCTGTGTCGAAAAACGTTCGGCATGGCGGCGCATCCGCTCCATGAGCTCGGGGCCTTGCAGGCCGTGGACATCGCCCGGCCAGTTGTCGACCTCGGTGGTGGTCATGAGCTGCCCGCCTTGCTCGACGCCCGTGATGAGCAGGGGAGATCGGTTGGCGCGCGCCGCGTAGACCGCCGCGCTGTAGCCAGCGGGGCCGGATCCAATGATGATGAGGCGGCTGTGCCGGGGTATCGTCATGAAGATATCTCTTTGATTGATCGAGGACTATGGTAGCAAGTGCGTCAAGCGCGGAGGCTGGTAAAATCGGGCCGCTTACGTCATTTTTCTATGGTTTTTTCTGTGGCTTTTTATTAGCGGGAGCTGTGAGGAATTGGCTGAAACCCAGGCCCAATCGCGCCATTCCGTTCGATTCACGTCGGCTGTAGCCCGCGGGCTGCGGGAGAGTGCCATCATCGCCATTGGGGTGCTGGCTCTCGTGCTGCTCGTGGCGCTTGCAACGTACAGTCCGGATGATCCGGGCTTTTCCTTTACTGGCAACTCCCCGGTGGTGCACAACCGGATCGGACCGGTCGGCGCCTGGTTGGCCGATGTGCTGTTCTTCCTGTTCGGCCGCCCGGCGTTCCTATTCCCGCTCATGCTGGGTGGGGCGTGTTGGCTGCTTTTCCGGCGCATCAAAGGTGAGCCGGGATCGAGCTCGAGGCTCAATACCGCGGTACGGGTCGGGGGCTTCGTGCTCGTTCTGTTCGCGAGCTGCGCGTTGACGACGCTGCATTGGGATCCAGGGCCGCTACGCGAGACGGCGGGCGGGGTAGTGGGCAGCCTGATTGGCCGGGGACTGGCGAGTGGCCTCGATTTCCTGGGCGCGACGCTTCTGCTGATCGCGGCCTGGATGGCGGGACTGTCGCTGGCCTTCCACGTTTCCTGGCTCACCATCATTGATCGGCTCGGTGAATGGGCTTGGGCCAGCGTGAGCTGGGTTCGCACCCGTATGGCGCGTACCAAGGATGTGGCGGAAGGGCGCGAGCGCAAGCAGGCGCGCAAGGAAGCGGTCAAGACGGAGCAAAAGAAATCCGCGGCGCGCCCGCCAACGCGTATCGAGGCGCCTGCGCCCGTCGTCGAGAAGAGTGAGCGCGTCGAGAAAGAGCGGCAGGTACCGTTGTTTGATGCGAAACCGGGCGAGTTGCCGCCGCTGAACCTGCTCGACGATCCGCCGCCACGAACGGCGCTGTATTCGGCGGAGGCGCTCGATGCATTGTCACGCCTCGTCGAGTTGAAACTGCGCGATTTCGGCATCGAATCCGAGGTTGTCGCGGTGCAGCCCGGTCCGGTGGTGACTCGCTTCGAGCTGCGTCCCGCGCCGGGCGTGAAGGCGAGCCAGATCACCACTCTCGCCAAGGATCTCGCGCGCGCCTTGAGCGTATTGAGCGTGCGCGTGGTCGAGGTGATTCCCGGCAAGAGCGTAATGGGGCTGGAGATCGCCAACGAGAAGCGCGAGACCGTCACCTTCGGGGAGATCATCCGTTCGAAGGCGTACGACGACATGCAATCCCCGCTCACGTTGGCGCTCGGTAAAGACATTGGCGGACAGCCGGTCGTGGCCGATCTGGCGCGCATGCCCCACCTGCTCATCGCCGGTACGACCGGGTCGGGCAAGTCTGTCGGCATCAATGCCATGATCCTTTCCCTTCTGTACAAAGCCACGGCAGAGCATGTGCGGCTCATCATGATCGACCCGAAGATGCTGGAGCTCTCGGTCTACGAAGGAATTCCGCATCTGCTGGCGCCGGTCGTGACTGACATGAAGCAGGCGGCGAATGCCTTGCGATGGTCCGTGGCCGAGATGGAGCGGCGTTACCAGCTCATGGCAGCGCTCGGCGTCCGCAACATCTCGGGATTCAACAAGAAGGTCAAGGATGCCAACGAGGCCGGCAAGCCCATCCTGGATCCGGTGATGATCCAGGCGGCATCGAACGATCCGACGTTCGATCAGTCCAAAATTCCGAACCTCGCGCCGCTGCCGTACATCGTCGTGGTGATCGACGAGCTCGCCGACATGATGATGATCGTCGGTAAGAAGGTGGAGGAGCTCATCGCGCGCTTGGCCCAGAAAGCGCGCGCTTCGGGCATCCATCTCGTCCTGGCGACACAACGGCCGTCGGTGGATGTCATTACCGGCTTGATCAAGGCGAATATCCCGTGCCGAATCGCCTTCCAGGTGTCGGCGAAGGTCGATTCGCGCACCATTCTCGATCAGATGGGGGCTGAGACATTGCTCGGTCATGGTGACATGCTGTACTTGCCATCGGGCACCTCCATCCCGACGCGCGTACACGGCGCGTTTGTCTCGGATGCGGAGGTGCATCGAGTGGTCACCTCGCTCAAGACCGCGACGCCGCCGGACTACATCGAAGAGGTGTTGTCCGGACCTAAGACGCCGATCCCCGGCCTGAAGGGCGAGGAGGGCGAAGCTGGCGGCGAGGGCGGGGCGGACAGCATCGAGCAGGACGAGTTGTACGACGAGGCCGTGCGGATCGTCACGACCGAGCGCAAGCCATCGATCTCGTATGTGCAGCGCCGCTTGAAGATCGGATATAACCGCGCGGCGCGCCTCCTGGAAGGCATGGAGCAGGCCGGCATCGTGGGCCAGCTGCAGGCCAACGGCTCGCGCGAGGTGTTGGTACCGGCTCCGCAGGATTAGTGTGCGTCGCCCGGGCGGACGGGCGCCAATAGATCATTCAGTGAGTGTGTAATGTTTCAAGTTGCGAGAGCGGTCGGCGCCGTAGCGCGTGCGACTTTGTTGTTTTGCGTGCTCGGTGGTGCGGCGATGGCTGCCGACCACGCTGCTACCCCCCTGGACAAGTACCTCGACAACCTGAAGACCTTGCGCACGTCGTTCTTGCAGACGCTCGCCGACAGTCAGGGGAAGGAGATCGACCGCGCCACCGGCACCCTCGTGGTCGCGCGGCCCGGGAAGTTCAGTTGGGATATCCATCCGGCCAACAAGGGCGCGGGGCAGCTCATGGTGTCCGACGGCCGCAATCTCTGGTTCTTCGACCGCGATCTCGAGCAGGTGACCGTCAAGCCGGTCGATGCGGCGCTCTCGGCGACACCGGCGATGCTGTTGTCCGGGGCCGTCGATGTCCGTAAGAATTTCAACGTGCAGTCTGCCGGTCAGCGGGAAGGGCTCGACTGGGTGCTGGTCGAGCCACAAGGCACCGACGCGGATTTCCGGGACGCCTTGTTCGGTTTCGCCAACGGCGAGCTCAAGCGGATGATTCTCGAGGACAAGCTCGGACAGACCGCCACGATCGTTTTCGATCACATCGAGCGCAATGTGCCCGTTACGGCGCAGGAGACGACGTTCACACCCCCGAAGGGCGCGGATGTCATTGGCACGCCCCGCAAATGAGCGTGTCCGGGCTACAGATCGCGCACCCGCGAGCCACGCCGAGCTTGCGGCTCGCCCGTTTCTGGTGGGGTGTTGGTTGGGCCATGGTCCTGTACATTACGATCAGTTGCCTGGAGCCCGCGCGTTACGTGCCCAACCTCCATCTTTGGGACAAAGCCGAACATGCCCTGGGGTTCTTCGGGATGAGTGTCTGGTTCGGTGGACTCGTGCGGCGCGGCCGTTACCCGCTCCTCGCCGTGCTGATGTTGGTTTTTGGCGGCGCGATCGAGATTGCGCAAGGCACTATGGGGCTGGGCCGCGATGCCGACATCAAGGACTGGCTGGCGGACTCGGTCGGGATCGGCGCGGCCTTGGGGCTTCTTTATCTCGGCCTGGGCGGCTGGGCGCGCCGGATCGAGGGACTGTTCTTCCGTGCGTGATCCTTTGCGACCGCTGGCCGACCGTATGCGGCCTCGGTCGTTGGACGAGTTCGTCGGACAGCAGCAGGTTCTCGGTCCAGGCAAGCCTTTGCGCCACGCCATTGAGTCCGGACAGCTCCACTCGCTGATTCTGTGGGGGCCTCCCGGTACGGGTAAAACGACGCTCGCGCGGCTCATCGCGCAGAAAGCGGATGCACAGTTCATCGCTCTTTCAGCCGTCATGGCCGGTGTGAAAGATATCCGCGCGGCTGTGGAAGCGGCCCGGCATGCGCGCGAGACGAGTGGTCGCCCGACCCTGCTATTCCTTGACGAGGTCCACCGCTTCAACAAGGCACAGCAGGACACGTTTCTGCCGTACCTGGAGGACGGGACGCTGACTTTTGTCGGGGCGACTACGGAGAATCCGTCGTTCGAGGTTGTCAGCGCGGTGCTGTCCAGAGCGCGCGTGTATGTGCTGCGCTCTCTTTCTGTCGATGACATTGCTACGTTGCTGCGGTCGGCGTTGTCAGATGAGGAGAGGGGGCTCGGCAAGGAGCATTTGAGCGCGGAGGCCGAAGCCATCGATCTCATCGCGCGTGCCGCGGATGGGGACGGACGACGCGCACTCAACATGCTCGAGCTCGGAGCGGGACTGGTCGAGGCCTCTTCCGCGACGCGAACTTTGACCCTGGAGATCGCGAAAGAGGTTGCCACCGGCAGCCGGCGCCGCTTCGACAAGGGTGGCGATCAGTTCTACGATCAGATCTCCGCGCTCCACAAAGCGGTCCGTGGAACCGACCCCGACGCGGCGCTCTATTGGCTGTGCCGCATGCTCGACGGCGGCTGCGATCCTCTCTACATTGCACGCCGCGTGGTGCGCATGGCTGTGGAGGACATTGGAATTGCCGACCCCCGCGCATTCGCGCTGACGCTGGATGCCTGGGAAGCCTATGATCGCCTCGGCAGTCCGGAAGGGGAGCTGGCGATCGCGAACGCCGTGGTTTACCTCGCATGCGCACCAAAAAGCAACGCCGTCTACGTCGCAGTGGCCGAGGCGATGGAGGACGTCGAGAAGTATGGGACGCTGGATGTGCCCATGCGGTTTCGGAACGCCCCTACCGGTCTGATGAAGAACCTGGGGTACGGACGCGACTACCGTTATGCACATGATGAGCCCGACGCATACGTGGCGGGTGAGCGCTACCTGCCGGACGAGCTGCCGGATCGGCGCTACTATCGTCCGGTTGCCCGCGGGCTGGAATTGAAAATTGGCGAGGCGCTCGCCCGTTTGCGGACCAAACCGCCGTCGAAAGGTTGAGCTGTCAAAGGTTATGTTGTGATAGATCCAAAGTTGTTGCGATCCGATCCCGAAGCGGTGGCGCGCAATCTCGCGCGGCGCGGCTTCAAGTTGGATGTCGAGGCCCTCAAGGCCCTGGAGGAGAAGCGCAAGCCCTACCAGATCGAGTCCGATCGGGTGCGCTCCGAGCGCAATGCGAACGCCAAGGCGGTCGGAATGGCCAAGGGGCGTGGCGAGGATGTGGCGCCCCTGATCGCCAAGGGTGAGGCCCTGACGAAGGAACTGGCGCAGGCGGAGGACAACCTGTTGTCGGTGCAGGCGGAGCTCGAGCAATGGCAACTGGGCCTTCCCAACCTGCTGCACGACTCGGTGCCCGACGGCAAGGACGAGACCGCCAATCTCGAGGTGCGCCGCTGGGGCGAGCCGAAGCGCTTCACCTTCAAGCCGCGCGATCACATGGAGTTGGGTGAGCGGTTGGGCGGCCTCGATTTCGAAGCGGCCGCACGCATCTCCGGTGCCCGTTTCGTCGTGATGAAGGCGCACGTCGCAAGACTCCACCGCGCGCTCGCGCAGTTCATGCTCGATCTCCATACGCGCGAGCATGGCTATACGGAGGTCTACGCGCCGTATCTCGTGCAGCGGCAGGCCCTGGTCGGCACCGGTCAATTGCCGAAGTTCGAGCAGGATTTGTTTGCCGTGCGCGGTGAACAGCCCGATGCGGGCCCGGCGTTCTACCTCATCCCAACGGCGGAAGTGCCGGTCACCAATCTGGTGCGCGAGCAGATCGTGCCGGCGGAGCAGCTACCGCTGAAATTCGTTTGTCACACCCCGTGCTTCCGCTCCGAGGCGGGAGCGGCGGGCAAGGACACTCGCGGCATGATCCGCAATCACCAGTTCGACAAGGTCGAGCTGGTGCAGATCGTGCGGCCCTCCGATTCGTATGCCGCGCTCGAAGAGCTGACTGCGAATGCCGAGGAGGTGCTGCGCAGGCTGGAGATTCCCTACCGCACCGTGGCGCTGTGCGCTGGGGATATCGGCTTTGGCAGTGCCAAAACCTATGACCTGGAGGCCTGGCTGCCGGCGCAGGAGAAGTATCGCGAGATTTCCTCGTGCACTAACTTCGAGGCGTTTCAGGCCCGCCGCATGCAGGCACGCTGGCGACCCGAAGGAGGGAAGCCGGAGCCGGTGCACACTCTCAACGGCTCGGGGCTTGCCGTGGGGCGCACGTTGGTCGCGGTGTTGGAAAATTATCAATACGAGGACGGCTCGGTTGCAGTGCCGGACGTGTTGCGGCCGTACATGGGTGGGCTCGAGGTACTGCGGGCGTAGCGCATGAAGCGCCCCATCCGCAAGCCGCGCAATTCCCAAGACCGGGATCCCCTATTCAACCAGTCGGTCGAGAAGGCGTTTGCCATTCTCGGAGCTTTCGGAGGCGAGCGCCGTGCTTTGAACCTCAGTGAGGTGGCGACGGCGGCGGGCATGACGAAGAGCTCCGCGCAGCGGTGCACTCACACGCTCGAGCGGCTAGGGTATTTGCGGCGCGACCCGCATGTACGGCGTTGGGTGTTGACACCTCGGTCCTTGAGCATTGCCCATGCATACCTCTCGGGTCATCCACTGATCGAGCAGGCGACCACCCACCTGGTCGATCTCAATCAGGCGAGCGGCGAGTCGGTGAGTCTCTCGGAGCCGTATGAGACTGACATGGTCTTCATCGCCCGCTTTCCGAGCCACAAGCGCTTCTTCATCCACATGCCGGTAGGCCGCAGGTTGCCGATGTTCTGCACGGCCTCGGGGCGTGCCTACTTGTCGGGTATTCCCGCGGCGGAGGCCCAAAAGATCCTGCGGCGCGCTACGTTGCAGGCTTTCACCCCGCATACGCTTACCGATCCCGCGGCGATCCTCAAACAGATCGACGCGGCTCGCGAGGCGGGGTACGCCTGGGCGGACCAGGAGTATTACCGGGGTGATGTCACTATCGCCGCGCCGGTGTTTGGAGATGATGGGACGGCGGTTGCAGCCGTCAATATTTCAGCTCCGACGAGCCGCTGGTCGCTCGCCGAGCTGCGCTCGAAGCTGTCCTCCGTGTTACTGGAGACAGCTCGAGCATGTTCGAGTGGCAGCGCGGCCCGGATGCGGGCCTGACGGGCCGCTGAACCGCCCGAGCGCTGCAGCACCCGGGCGGGGCGGCCGTCCTCAATGTCGATACGTCGCAGTGATGCCGAAAGTACGCGGCCTGTACGTAATATACCGGTACGCCGGGCTTGCCAACAGATTGCCGGCGTCGTCGTAGGAGTTGGTCTGGTGGTTGAAGTTGGTAATGGTGTGGCTATCGGTGAGGTTGTCGACGAAGAACGAGACCAGCCAACCCCCGATATTGGTTCCGGTGCGTAGCGAGGCGAAACTGCGCCGCGCGGTGGGCATTCCCGTCGGGTCGTACTGGGACGTGTTCGGATCGAGTCCCGCGTGCAGCCACTTGTCGGCCGCCTCGTACTCGTAGTCGATGCGGAAGAAGGATTCGTGCTCGAGCACCGCGAGGCGGTATTCCAGCCCAAGAGTCGCGGTCCAGGGTGGGATGGCATAGCCGGTACCGGTTCCGTTGGGGCCGCCGATGGCGTCACCCCTGGCGACCAGCGGCAGGACGCCACTCCCCGGGGCGACCGAGGCACCACTCGGAAAAGCATCCTTGGTGTAGCGGGCGTCGGTGTAGCCGAAGGTTGCATCCAGACTCAGGGCCTCGGTGGCCTGCACGTTGGCTTGGATATCGAAGCCTTTCGAGACGGCATCACCGAGATTGTCGGTCCACTGGATCTGGCAGATCGGGGGCACCACATTACCCTGGATGTTGTGCCACTTGATGTAATAGACGCTGCTCGCCAGGCGCACCCGGTTGTTGAGGTAGTTCTTGGCGCCGATCTCGAAGCTCTGCACCGTGTCCGACTTGTAGGTCGAGGGCGCATTCTGGATGCCGAAGTTCTGGAAGTCCCCGGTGCAGCCGAGGGTTGGATTCTGGAAGGTCGGATCATAGGGGATGGACGGGTTGCCGCCGCCCATCCGAAAGCCCTTGGCATACGTGAAGTAGACCATGTTGTTCGGGTCGATCTGCCAGTCGATGCCCGCCTTGGGCGTGACCGGGGTCTGACTGCTTTGGGCGCCGCCCGGGCGGGGGCCACTGTTTTGCGGACCGCCCGACAGGCTTTCGATGGAGAAGGTCGTCTTCGAAACGCGCAGGCCGGCGATCAGCTTCAGGCTGTCGGTCAGCCCGATGTTGACTTCGCCGAAACCGGCGATCTGCCGGTCATGGCTCGTCAAGCGGTTGAAATACGAATCGCCCATGGGCAGCTCCGAGCTGCCGTCCGGATTCAGCGGGGCGCCGAAGTAGTCCGCGATGGTATCGGCGATCAGGGCATTGAACATCGCATCGGCCATCGGATCGTGGATTTCCTCGAGGCTGAACTGACGATTCAACGACCAGAACCCGCCCACCGTCCACTGGATGCGTGCGTGCGGATCCGCGGATTGCAGGCGGATCTCCTGGGAAATATTGCGCTGTTGATTGGTGACGCTGGCCGGCGCGCGGTAGTCCGTCAAGCCTGGCGGCAGGTGTACGCCGGTGCCGTCCAGTAGCGGGAACAGGTTCGCGCCGACCGGCGGCGGGTCGACCGCCGGACTGATCAGGGTCTGGTAATAGCCGAGGTTGTACAACGTGCCATCGTAGCCGCTGATTTCGTCACGATGGAAATAGGAGGTCGTGGAGATCAAGGTCACCGGGCCAAGATCGGCCTCGATGTTGAGGGAAGGCAAATAGAAGCTGTCAGGCTCCTGGCGCGCGGTCGGATTGGCGCTGACGAACTTGTCGCTGTTGGGATCTGAATACTCGGGCCAGTAGACGGTCACGTCCCGGCGCTGGCGGCGTTGGTAGAAGAAAGCCGGAGTGATCTTGAGCGAATCACTCGGCTGCCACAGTGCGGCCAGGTGCAACACCACCGTATCGTCGCGATTGGCGTTCGAGTCGACTATGGCCAGGCTGGTCGGATCGATGCGGTCGATCCAGCCGCCATCGCGCCGATACCACGCACTGGCGCGCACGCCCAACGTACCGTCGATGAGTGGCATCCCACCGGCAATGCCGGCTTCATAACTCATCGCGCCACCTTGCGTGTAGGAGGTTTCCGCCTTGGCATACACGCTGGTTTTTGTGAGACTGGGCTGGGTCGTGATGTAGCGGACCGTGCCGCCCTCCGACCCGGCGCCAAACAGGGTTCCCTGGGGGCCGCGGAGCACCTCGACCCGGTCGAGGTCGAAGATCTTTACCAGCGCATCGTCGGCGTTGAAGCCCAGGTCGCGGACCTGGATCGGTACATCGTCGATGTAGATTCCAGTGGTTCCGGAGCCGCCGGTAGAGGCGATGCCGCGGATTGAGATCTGGTTGGTCTGGCTGCTGTCGATGCGTACGCCGGGGGTATAGCGGGCGATGTCGTCGATATCCTTGATGCCCTTGAGGTCCATCGCCTCCTGCGTGTAGGCGCTGACACTGATGGGAACTTTGCTCAGCGATTCCTCACGGCGGCTGGCCGTCACTGTGACTTCCTGCATCGGGGGCGGTTGCATTGCTTCGTCCGCATCCGCCGCCAAGGTCAGGCCCGGCGTGCAGGCTGCAACGAGCGCGCAGCCGGTCAAAGTTTGCTTGATGCGAGCGTACATAGCGATCCCCGGCGGTCTTCATCGATAATCGATAGACCGTTATCGACTTGTTGGATCGACTGTAAGACACGCGGCAGCTGTGCGTCAAACGCCTTTTGGGCTCACTTGAGGCGCGTGCGCAACAACCCCGGGGACTGCCCTTCGGTATGCCAACGAGCGCCTCAGTAACTCGCCGGGGGTGCGTGGCCGGTGAGCTCCAGAGCACGCACGACTTCGCGGCGTGTAGCCAGTACCGACGGTAGCGGGGAGCGGCGCGCGCCCGTGACTTCAGCGGTCGTAAACAGTGGCGCACCGCTTTGTGTAAGGTCCTCGCCATCGAATGTCTGCGCGAGCCAGTTCAATACACCGGCGAGCTGTGCATCGGAAAGGACCGAGTTGGCGGCTCCGGGGACCCGCAGGACATAGTTACGTCCGTCGGGCGTGCGCATGTAGTGGCCCAGTGTGTGCGCCAATGGTGGCACCTTACCCGGAACCCCTTCGGCCTGTGTTCCGTGGCAGCCCATACAATAAAGGACGTAGTCCTGTTGCGGGCTGGCCTGGACCCCGGTGGTCAGCGCGGCTGCGCAAGCGAAAACTGCCAGCGCCCGGTTCATGTCAGAGCCCGAGGCTGGCAAGCACCTTCGCGCGATGCTCGCGCACGGCCGCACCGTCGACCGGGTGGCTGCGCTGGGCGGCGATCTCTTCGGCTGTCAGCGGCTTGGTGCCCTCCGCGGCGTGTGCGAGATCAAACACGACAAAGTTCAGCACCGCAGCCAGCTTCGCATCGTCGAGACTCGTGAAATCCGGCATCTTGAAATCGAAGTGTTTCTGTTCCACCTCGATACCGCCGAACATGCCGTTGAGAACGGTCATCGCAAGCTGTTTGCGTCCCTCGTCCGTCGTGGCGTAGCGCGCGGGGTAGGATGTGATCGGTGGAGCGAGCGAGGGCGTCCCGGCTCCCTTGGCGCCATGACAGACGGAGCAGTTGGCCTGGAAGAGGGTAGCGCCGTCGGGGTAATGGACAGTGCTGCTGTCCGCGGCGTGAGTCGCAACACTGAGAAGCGCAGTCGTGATGAAAAGGGCTGCGGATCGGATCATTTCTCGGCTACCCCCAGGATCACCGATACCGAGCAGTGATAGTTCGAATCGGCATTCGCCATACACCAGTTGAGGTCGTTGTTGCGCGAGGGCCGGTACATCGGCTTCTCCCGCTCGTTGCGGTTGCATTCGCAGTTGCCGCAGCTGGTCTTGCCACAACAGTCGTTGTAGGAAACGATGTAGTCACGCTGGTCGACGGGGTTGTGGCAGGTGCCGATCCAGGTGATCGGCGATGGCGCGGTGCCGGGCGGACAGGAGTTGGCCGAGCCGCCGCAGCAGGAGCACAGGAATCCATCGATCGCACAGTATTTCCAGTACTCGCAGCTCATGGGATCGTCGCTGGCCTTCTTGCCCTCGACGGTGGCCTTGGCGCCCGCGGTCCGGGTCGGCGTCTTTGGCGCGGCCGCAGGTCCGCCACCTTCAGCGGCCTCGGCGCGCGAGGAGCGATCCACCGGCAGCAGCGGGAACAGAGCAGCGCCGGTGAGAAGCTTGCCCAGAGTCGCCAGCATGCTGCGGCGCGAGGTGTGCCGCGCCAGCGAGCGCGACGAATGTTCGAAGAGTCGATCGAGCGAGCGCATACCGGGGCCTTCTCAGGGGTTCAGCAGGAGCCAGGGTGTTTGTCCCAGCCGTTTTTCGACGTGCCGCAGCTGGCCGCTGCGCGCGTCGAACACGGCGACATCGGACTTGTCGGTCGCCGCGAACAGAATGGGCGCATCGTCCTGGGAAACCTGTATCGCCAGGACATCGGCGAGTTGGTGTGGCGCGAGTGGCCAGCGCGCCAGGCGCTGGTGGGTCTTCATATCAAACACCCAGATCTCGGTGCCGCCCTGTTTGTGGGAGCCTTCGCCGCCACGGTGCATGGGTACGAACAGGCGGCCCATTTTCCGCTGCACGGCGCCCACCTGCACGCCGCCAGGGCGCCAACTCTGGGCTTGGTCGGCCGGTGCCAGGAGCGACCACGGCTTGCGGAAGGCCGGTTGTGTACCGGAGAAATCGACTTCGTGCACCTCGCCCAGAAAGGACAGGAAAGCGAAGCCGTCGCTGGTAGGCACTCCTTGTACGAACACGGGGTCCTTGTCGGGATCGAAGAAGGCAGCCGATATCGCCCGCCCGGACTCGTGGCCTTGCGCGTCCAGGGTCACGGTGAGGAGCCGGCCGCTTTCGCAGATCGAGGATACCCTGTTGGGTCCGGAGGGAATGACCAACACGCACCCCGCCGTGTCGATTTCGTCGAGCACGGTGTTCTTCGCCGGATCGAGCACGCCGAAAGAGGCTGCCGGCGTGACATAGGCGACGTACAGAAAATGACTGTCCTGGCTGTAGGCGATGTTGAAATAAGTGGGCAGCGTCATGGCCCGTTTCGCGGGCAGCACGATCTCGTGTGCGACGCCGAGTGTTGTGTTGTCGGTGAATTCGACCACGTCGGTGCGCGTGCCGTGGCTGCCACGCGCGAAGTAGGTCGTGCCGACTACCGAGGTCTTGCCATCGGGCGACAAGTTGAATCCGGGATTGAAGCCCGCATCGATCTGGCCGAGACGGCGGTAGGTATCCCCATCGAACAGGTGCACCCGCGCATCGATCTCGTTGTTGAACGCCTCATCCAGGACGTAGATCCAGTGCGGGTTGCCGGGGGACAAGGTCGTCGCTGTCAGATGCTCGGCGGGCAGCGGCGGGGCGGCTACCAGTGGAGTGCAGGTCGCGAGAGACAGCAGCGCGGCGTTTGTAAGCCAGGTTTTCATCGACGTAGCCACGTTGTTGATTGGATGAGTGACGCGGGTGCGGCGGCGTATGGGCGAGTCTGGCATATTGGCATCCAAGGCGAAAGTCCACGGACCACTTGTGCGCCAACCGTACGGGCGGTACCGTGCCATCCCGGGGGGAACGATATGTTCGTATCGATTAACGATAGGAAATGCCCGTGAGCCTGGCGAAGCTTGGCCTCCTGGGCGCGCTCTTCATAGTCAATGTCGCCTTTGTTCTGGCCTGGGTGCGGGATGCCCGCGGCCGGGACGTGCGGCCCAAACCCACTCTGGGCGATGTGGCCATCGGGTTCGTTACCGATTTCCTCGATGCGCTGGGGATCGGCTCCTTCGCGCCCACCACCGCGCTGTTCAAATTGCGGGGCTCGCCACCGGATGAGCTCATTCCGGGAACTTTGAATGTAGGCCACAACGCTGCCGCCTTCGTCGAGACCGCGGTACTGGTGACCGCGGTGGCCGTCGAGCCGCTGCTCCTCGTGAGCATGATCGCCAGTGCCACCCTGGGTGCCTGGCTGGGTGCCGGCATCGTCAGCCGCCTGCCCCGGCGCGGCATCCAGTTGGTCATGGGTGTGGCGCTGTTGACCGCCGCCGTGTTTTTCCTGATCGGGATACTCGGCCGCTTCCCGGTCGGCGGCAACTCCATGGAGTTGGCAGGTTGGCGCTTCGCGTTGGCGGTAGGTGTCAATTTCGTGCTGGGCGCCCTGGCGACCGGGGGTATCGGACCCTACGCGCCCAGCATGGTGGTGCTGGCGTTGTTGGGTTTGCATCCTTTGGGAGCGTTTCCCATCATGATGGGCACTTGTGGGCTGGTGCAGCCGGTGGCGAGCCTGCGCTTCTTCAAGACGCAGCGCTTCGCATTCGGTCCCGCGCTGGGCCTGACGATCGGCGGCTCTGTTGGTGTGCTGATCGCGCTCTTTATCGTGCGGCAACTGCCGTTGCTGGCGCTGCGCTGGCTCGTGATCGTCGTGGTGAGTTATGCAGCCTGGTCGATGTTGCGCTCCGCGGTGCGCGAGCGCGCCACCGGGCTCGTTACGCCAGCGACTTGACGTTCATGAGCGCTCGCAGCCGGGCTCTATCATGATCCACTATGGGACGAGGATAGGTCTTGCCCAGATGCACGCCCGCCGCCGCGAGTTGCGCGGCCGGGGCCTGCCACGGCTTGTGGATGAGGCGTGCGGGCAGAGCAGCCAGCTCCGGTACCCAACGCCGCACATAATCTCCCGCGGGATCGAATTTCTCACCCTGCAGAGTCGGGTTGAAGATGCGGAAGTAGGGAGCTGCGTCCGCGCCCGATCCTGCGACCCATTGCCAGTTGGCGGCGTTGTTGGCGGGATCGGCATCGACGAGCGTGTCCCAGAACCATTTCTCGCCCGCTCGCCAGTCGATCAGCAGGTGCTTGATCAGAAAAGAGGCAGTCACCATGCGTACGCGGTTGTGCATCCAACCCGTGGTCCACAATTCGCGCATGCCCGCATCGACGAGTGGATATCCCGTGAGGCCCCGCTGCCAGGCCTGGAGCGCGCGCTTGTCACGGCGCCAGCGGAGGGGATCGAAACGCGACTGGAAGTTGCGGTCGGCGAGGTCGGGATGATGGTAGAGAATGTGATAGTTGAATTCGCGCCAGCCGAGCTCGGCGCAGAACTTTTCGAGCTGATGGACATTGGCCGGCGAGCGGCGCGACTCGACGGCTTTGCGGGCCTCGTGCCAGATCTGCCGCACGGAGATATTGCCGAAGCTCAAGTAGGGTGACAGGCGTGAGGTGCCATGACGGTCGGGACGATCACGGTCGGTGGGATAGGCGTGCAGGGCGTTGGCCAGGAAACGCCGCAGGCGTGCCTGCGCAGCGGACTCGTCGACCTGCCATTGCGCTCGCAGGCCGGCTGCCCAATCTGGAGCGCGGGGCTCGAGGCCGAGCGCGCCCAGCGGCAGGCTCTGAAGTTTGCAATGCTTTGGCAGGGGATGAGATTGCAGGCTGCGCGGTGCACTCAACGGCCGCTCGGGTTCCCCTTGCGCCAGTGCCGTACGCCAGAAGGCGGAGAAGACCCGGAACGGCTCGCCAGCCTTGTTGGTCAAGGTCCAGGGTTCGTGGAGCAGGCGGCCGTTGAATGTTGCCACCCGGACGGCATTCTTGCGCAGAAGATCTTCTACCGTCGCATCGGCCGAGCGCCCGGGGCCGTCATAACGGCGATTCCAGAAAACCGTGTCGGCCGCGACGGCGCTCACCAGCTTTGGCAGCGCCTCACTCGCGGCACCGCGCACAATGATGAGCGCCCCTCCACGCTTTGCGAGGGTTTCACTCAGGGCGCACAGCGACCCGTGCAGCCACCAGCGCGCCGCGCCGCCGAGGGGGCGTAGCTCCTCATGAATGTACACACAGACCAACGGCCGCCCGGTGCTGGCCGCCGCATGCAGGGCAGGGTGGTCGGCCACCCGAAAATCATCCCGAAACCAAACAACCACTGGATTCATGCCGTATACTGCCGATCGAAGCAGGTTTGCCACGTCCGCTCCGGTATCGTAGACCTACTCCGCGTGCCCCCACCACAAAAGAGCTCCCGCCGCACTGCGCAGTCCGCGCCTCGCAAGCGGCTCGAGATTGGCGGCAGCGATCCGCTTTTCAACCGCACCGTTGAGAAAGCAGTGGCCATCCTCGAAGCGTTCGGTGGCGAGAAGGCCGCGCTCAATCTCGCCGAGATCGGGCAGGCAGCCGGGATGACAAAGAGCTCCGCGCAGCGCTGTACCCACACTCTGGAACGCATGGGCTACCTGCGGCGCGATCCGACCCTGAAGCGTTGGGTTCTGACAGCGCGCTCACTCGGCATCGCTCACGCCTACCTCTCCGGACATGATCTGATGGAACAGGCTACTACGCACCTGATCGATCTCAATCAGGCGTGCGGAGAGTCGGTCAGCCTGTCGGAGCCGGACGGTACCGACATGGTGTATATCGCCCGTTTCCCGAGCCACAAACGGTTCTTCATTCACATGCCGGTCGGCCGCCGGCTGCCGATGTATTGCTCCGGTGCCGGCCGCGCCTATCTGTCTACCTTGCCTCGCAAGGACGTACAGCGGATTTTGCATGCCTCGACACTGCGATCCTACACACCGATGACGCTCACCGAGCCGAAGCGGATCCTGCGGGAGGTGGATGCCGCGCGCGAGGCAGGCTACGCATGGGCCGCGCAGGAATATTATCGTGGCGATCTGACGATCGCCGCTCCGGTATATGCAGCCGACGGCCGGCCCGTCGCTGCAATCAACATCTCGGCGCCGACGAGCCGCTGGACGCTCGATGAGTTGCGCGTCAGGTTTTCGTCGGTGCTCCTCGAGACTGCACGCGCCGCTTCGAGCAGTCTCGCTACTCCCGCCTAGAGGTCAATGATGTCAACCGAGTTGAGTCGCTCGCTCAAGCCCCGCCACATTTTCATGATCTCCGTGGGCGGCATCATCGGGGCGGGCCTGTTCGTAGGCAGCAGCGCCGCCATCAACGCCGCGGGGCCGGCGATCGTGCTGAGCTATCTCATTACCGGCGTGCTCGTCCTGTTGGTCATGCGCATGCTGGCGGAGATGGCGGTCAGCCTGCCCCAGGTGCGCTCCTTCACCGAGTTTGCCCGCGCGGGGCTCGGCTCCTGGGCCGGCTTCGTCGCCGGCTGGCTGTACTGGTATTTCTGGGTCATCGTCGTGCCGGTGGAGGCGATCGCGGGAGCCAACATCCTGCATCACTGGCTGCCGTTGCCGCCGCTGGTGCTGGGCCTCGGACTGATGGCGATCATGACGGCGGTCAATCTCATGTCGGCCCGCTCCTATGGTGAGTTCGAGTTCTGGTTCTCCTCCATCAAGGTGGCGGCGATCATCGTTTTCATACTGCTGTCGGCGGCGTTTGCGTTTGGTTTCACCTCGCCCAGCGGCGCCACCTTCGCCAACCTGACGAGCCATGGCGGATTCATGCCGCAAGGCGGCGTGGCGGTGCTGGCCGGGGCGGTGACTGTGTTCTTTGCGCTCACCGGGGCGGAGATCACGACTGTGGCGGCTGCCGAGTCGGCCGAGCCCGCGCGCGCGGCGGCGAAGATGTCGACCTCGGTGATCATCCGCATCCTGACTTTCTATATCATTTCCATTCTGCTCATAGTCAGCATCGTGCCCTGGGACACCATCAAGGTCGGCGAGTCGCCGTTTGCCGCGGCACTGACCACCATGGGATTTGGCTGGGCGAGTATGGCGATGTCGGCCATCATCCTCACGGCGGTACTCTCCTGCCTGAATTCGGCGTTCTATGTGTGCTCCAGGGTGCTCTTCATATTGGCCGCGCACGGCGATGCGCCACAGGTCCTGGTGAAACTGAACGCGCGCCGTGTTCCGGTGCCGTCCGTCTGGATGAGCTCCCTGGCCGGCGTGTTGGGCGTGCTGGCGGAGACACAGTTCCCTGATACCGTGTTTGCTTTCCTGGTGAATGCCTCGGGTGCGCTGATTGTGTTTGTCTATATGATGACGGCATTCGCGCAGATTCGGTTGCGTCGCGAGCGCGAGCGCACCGGTGCGCCGGCTCCCGGGGTGCAGATGTGGCTCTTTCCCTGGGCGAGCTACGCGGCCATCGGCGGGATGGTGGCAATTCTCATCGCCATGTCCCGCACGGGGCAGGCGCGGGACCTGTATGTAAGCCTGATAACGCTCGCGGTCGCGCTCATCGCCTACATGCTGGTAAAGGCGGGCCGCGCGGCCGCGGTTCGCTCGGCGGCCTCATGAGCCGCCGTCGCGACCTTGGCGAGCATCGCTCGATTCCGCGCCGCGATTTCTTGCAAGGCGCGCTGGTCGCCAGTGCGACTGTCCTCTCGGGACCTTTGCTGAAGGCGTACGCTGCAAGCGCCGATGCGCTGTCCGCTCAGGACCAGCCGGGTTATTACCCGCCGCTGTTGACCGGGATGCGAGGGAGTCATCCGGGATCGTTCGAGGCGGCGCATGCGCTACGCGATGGAGCCGCACCGGCGCACGCTCGTGATCTCGGCGAGTCGTACGATCTCATCGTCGTGGGTGCCGGAATCAGTGGACTTGCGGCCGCGCACTTCTTTCGCGCCCGGACCTCGCCCGGTGCTCGGGTTCTGTTGCTCGACAATCACGATGATTTCGGCGGACACGCCAAACGCAACGAGTTTCAGCTACAGGGCCGCACACAACTCCTGAACGGCGGCACTTTGTCGATCGAGAGTCCGCGGCCTTACAGTCCGACGGCCGAGGGACTCATCCGGGAGCTGGGAATCGATGTGGAGGCGCTGGCGCGGAGCGCCGAGCAGCCGCACTTCTACAGCGACATGGGGCTGTCGGAAGCGGCGTTCTTCGATCGGGAGACCTTCGGCAGCGACAAGCTCGTCGTGGGCAAGCGGAGCGATCCGCACACTGTGGCGAACTACCCGTTGTCCGAGCAGGCACGCGCCGACCTCCTGCGGATCGAGACCGGCGCGGTCGATTACCTGCCGGGACTCGCAGCGGATGACAAAAAGCTGCGTCTATCGCGGCTGAGTTATCTGGATTTCCTGCGCGACCTCGTCAAAGCGCACCCCCAGACGCTGGCTTTCTACCAGGCTATGACGCATGGCCTGTGGGGTGTTGGAATCGATGCGGTTGCGGCGTTGGACTGTTGGGGCGTGGGTTTGGCCGGTTTCCAGGGGCTGAAGCTCGCGCCCGGGGCCATACCCCGCATGGGCTTCACGCCGGCGGGCTTTGCCGCAACCGGCGGGTCCAAAACGTTCCATTTCCCGGATGGCAACGCGACGATTGCGCGCCTGCTGGTGCGCAAGTTGCTGCCCGATGCAGTGCCGGGGAGCACCACCGCGGATATCGTGATGGCCCGCGTCGCGTATGACAAACTTGACCAACAGCGTGCGCCGGTACGCCTGCGTTTGAGCAGTACAGTCCTCCGCGCCGTGAACGTGGGCGCATCGGGCTCGGGTGGTGTTGCTGTGACCTACATGAGGGCAGGGAAGGCCTATACGGTACAGGCGCGCAACTGCGTGCTCGCTTGCTACAACGGTATGATTCCATATCTATGTCCGGAGCTGCCTGCCGCGCAGAAAGAGGCACTCCATAGCCTGGTGAAAACACCGCTCGTCTACACGAGCGTTGCGCTCCGCAACTGGGAGTCTTTCCGGAAGCTCGGGATGAGCGCGGTCTATGCTCCTGGCGGCTATCATTCGAGCTTCAATCTGAACTGGCAAGTTGACATCGGGGATTATCGCAGCCCGCGGACCCCTGCGGAGCCCATGCTCGTGCACATGACACGGACACCCTGCCGGCCGGGGTTGACAGAGTCAGAGCAACACAAGGTCGGGCGCGCGGAGCTGCTGGCCACTCCGTTCGCGACGTTCGAGCGCAACATCCGTGACCAGCTGGCGCGTACACTCGGCGGCGGCGGGTTCGACCCCGCTCGCGATATCGAAGCCATTACGGTGAATCGTTGGCCGCACGGGTACGCGCCGGAATACAACCCGCTCTATGATCCAGACATGCCGGAGACCCAGCGGCCCTATATGCGCGGCCGGGTGCCCTGCGGACGCATCACCATCGCCAACTCGGATTCGGGCGGTGGGGCTTACACGGATGTGGCGATCGACCAGGCGGATCGGGCGGTGAGCGAGCTGTTGCGCTCCTGACGGTCACTTGCCGTGACAGACGGAGCAGGTGCGCGTTGGCCCGTGCCGCGTCGTCGTGTGCGCGAGCTCGGTGTGGCAGTTCCGGCAAAAGGTATGGAAGGTCGCCTCGGCCGCTCGCGCCAGGTCCGTGCGCGGGGAGCGGTGACAGTCCAGGCAGCTGCCGATGCCGGTCTTGTCGACAAAGTTGTGATGACACACCACGCAGTTGGTCGAAGTGTGCTTCTCATGCGGGAAGTGTACCGCCACGGGGGCTGGAGTCATCATAGGCTCCAGCAGGCGCGAGCTGGCGGTTGGTGTCGGGAGAACGGCTAGCGCCGTGACCGCGAGCAAGCATGGGACAGCTGTCGTCAACGGACGCCTTTTGCCATGTCGCATGGCGCGGTAGGCGATCCACAGCAGAGGAATACAGAGGAGCAGACACCCGGTCACCACCTTGATCGGGCTATCCACGAGTTGGGCGCTGCCGAGAAGATGCGCGGCCAGCAGCAACAGCAGTGCCGGGGATAAAAGCGCGTGCAGGGAGAGGCTGGTCCCGGGTGGGTGTGGCTGCCGTAGCGCCTTGCGTCCTGACAATCCGGTGGCGACGAGGAGGCCCAAGGCGATCAGACCGAGCAGTCCGGCCAACATATAGAAGGGCGTCGAGGGGCGCAGGTATTGCCAGACCAACGGCTCGGCGCCGAGCAACACAGCCACATGCAGCCCGGAAAGGTACAGGACGGTCCAGCCTATGCGACGGTGGTGGGAAAGCGTGAACAGCCGGCGATGGGGCAGGCCATCACCCCGTAGCGGATACAGATAGAGTGTCAGGACCAGGGCGATCGCGATGTAACCGATGCCCATGCCGATGTCCCAGGAGATTCCTCCGGAAGCCGGAATGCGGCAGAGCACGAGCGCCGCCGTCAGCGCAAGCGCGCCTCCCAGGCGGCGGACAATCAGCGAGCGGCGCAGGTGAGGAAGCCAACCCATGTGTTAAGCTGCGATAGTAAGGTATCGATTATCGCATTGTGGTTATCAAGTTGCTGTGGCCGCGGTGAGCGCACTTTCCAGTCAATCCCTGTGGGCGGCGACGGCCATCCCGGGTCCCGAGTGTGCCAGCCTCGCGGCCGGGCTGCGTGCCGAGGTGGCTGTGATCGGCGCCGGCTACACCGGGCTGTCGACCGCGTTGCATCTCGCCGAGGCCGGGCGCGAAGTGATCGTGCTCGAAGCGGTGCATGTCGGCGAGCGCGCCTCGGGACTCAACGGCGGGCAGGTCATCGCGGGTATCAAGGACGATCCGGACGCCCTGGAGGAGATCTTTGGCGCCGCTCGCGGACAGCAACTGGTAAATACCGTGGCGCGCGGTCCGGATTTCGTGTTCGACCTCATTCGCCGCTATGAGATCGATTGCGACGCCACGCGCGCGGGTTGGATTCAGCCGGCGACCCACGAGTCCACTCTCCAGCGGCTCGAGGCACGAGTCGAGCAATGGCGCCGTCGGGGCGCCCCCGTGGACATGCTCAGCCGCACGGAAGTCCAGCGGCTGACCGGCTCACCTCGCTATTGCGGCGGTTGGATCGACCGGCGCGGCGGCACGGTACAGCCACTTTCTTATGTTCGCGGGCTGGCGGCTGCTGTCCTGAGCCGTGGGGGGCGCATTTTTTGCCGCAGTCCCGCTACGAAGCTGACCCGTTCCGGTACCGAGTGGCGCATAGACACTCCGGGCGGCAGTGTGACCAGTCCCACGGTCGTTCTGGCCACAGACGCTTACGCGGATCGTTTGGTCGATGCCGTCCGGCGCACCGTCGTTACTGTTCCGTCCTATCAAGTCGCTACAGCGCCGCTGCCTGCCGACTTGCTGCGCACGATTCTCCCGGAGCGGCAGTCGGCTTCGGATACCTGGCATCTACTGCGCTACTTCAGAGTCGACCGGACGGGGCGCTTGGTCATGGGGTCCCGCGGTGTTTTCGGGGACGCGCCGGTTGCTGTGCAGGCGCGCCATCATTACCGCGCTGTCCGGGACATTTACCCGCAGCTCGCCGGTATCAGCTATGACTATCATTGGGGCGGACTGGTCGCCATCACGCGTGATCATTTGCCTCGTCTGCAGCAGGTGGCGCCAGGGCTCCTGGCCGGGTTTGGGTACAACGGCCGGGGTGTCGCCATGGCGACCATGATGGGCTCGCTACTGGCGCGCTGGGCCCTCGGCGAGCCCGGAGCCGAGCTGGGTTTTCCTGTTACACCGGTCGCCCCGCTGCCGCTGCACGGATTCAGTCAGCTGGGTGCGCGGGTGGCCGTGCAATACCTGCGTACGTTGGATGGTCTGGCGCGGGTGCGGGAAAAATTTCTATGATGCCGGCCATGAGGCTGGATCCTGCCATCGGCTTGCTGCTCGTTGCTGCGGTTGCGCTCCTGTTCGCGAGCGCGAGCGTGCACAAGCTGCGCGACCTGCGACGATTCGATGAGATTTTCACCGCATACGGAGTGCTCCCTGCGCTGACCCGCTGGCGCCTGTCGCGAGCGATCCCGGTACTGGAGCTGGCGGTCGCCGCCGGCCTGATGTTTGATGGCTCGAGGCCTTATGCGACCCTGGCAGGAATCGGCCTGCTGTTACTATACGCCGGTGCGATCGGCATGAATCTCATGCGTGGGCGTCGTGATCTGGCGTGCGGCTGTGGTGGTCCGGATGATAGACGCCCGATCGCGCCCTGGATGGTAGGGCGCAATCTCCTGATTGCCATGGCGTTGGCCTTCGCACTCGCGCCGTGGACGGTGCGACCGCTCAACTTCACGGACGCGGTGACTATCGTGTTCGGTCTACTGACCCTCGCACTCATTTACCTTTGTGCCGACCAGATGATGAACTATTTGCAGCGCGCTGCTCAGCTCAGAGGCTCGCGATGACCGCTCTGGCTATATCCAACGTCGTGCTTTGGCTGGTGGTGCTCGCGCTGCTGGTCGTCGTGCTGGCATTGACGAGACAACTCGGCGTGCTGCACGAGCGCATTGCTCCCGTCGGCGCGTTGATGTTGAACAAAGGACTGGCGGTCGGCGAGCAGGCCCCGCCCGTGGATGTGGAGGATCTCACCGGTACCCGGCTGCGCCTCGGCTCGCCTCGCAGCGATGGGAAGAGCACCTTGCTGTTGTTTGTTTCCCCGACCTGTCCGGTATGCAAGTCGCTGTTGCCGATCGTGAAATCGAGCGGCAAGGATGAGCGCAGCTGGCTCGATATCATTCTGGCGAGCGATGGCGATCCCACCGAGCATCGCGAATATGTCCGGACGAATGGGCTGGGGAATGTGCCTTACGTCGTGTCCGCGCCACTGGGTATGACCTACCAGGTGAGCCGGCTCCCGTTCGCGGCGCTCCTCGACGAGGGGGGAGTGTTGCGCGCCCGCGGGCTCGTCAATTCGCGCGAGCACCTGGAGAGCTTGTTCGAAGCAAAGCGGTTGGGCGTGGCCTCACTGCAGGATTACTTCGCTAACGCGAAGTGAGCGCGCAACCGCGTGCCCGCTGCTCGCATTCCCGCCGCGGCGTGCATGCCACCCCTTGACTGCCGCAAGGATCGGAATGCTGGCAGGCGTAAGAAAGAGCATTCTAGGCGCATGAGGTCAGGAGGTAGCCTATGAATGCCGGGGCACGAGCTTTACCGATGATCGGACGCCACAAGCGCGCCATCGCCGAGCGGGTGCAGGAGCTTGATTGGAAGCAATTGTCCGAACAGCTGGATGCGACCGGTAGCGCTGTGGCGGAAGGGCTGCTGACGGCTGCCGAATGTCAGGCATTGGCCGGCTTCTACAGCGCCGAGAGCTCGTTCCGTAGTCGCGTGATCATGGGGCGCCACGGCTTCGGGCGCGGTGAATACAAATACTTCGCTTACCCGCTGCCGCAGATCGTTGCGGACCTGCGTGGTGCTCTATATCCCTATCTCGTGCCGGTGGCGAATGGTTGGAATGCGCGCATGGGGATCGACATCACGTATCCCTTGGATCATGCCGCCTTTCTGGCCCGCTGCCGCGAGGCAGGCCAGAATCGCCCGACGCCACTGCTTTTGCAGTACGGTGCGGGAGACTACAACTGCCTGCATCAGGACCTCTATGGAGAGCACGTGTTCCCGTTACAGGCCGCCGTATTGCTCTCGCAACCTGGCGTGGACTTTACCGGTGGCGAGTTCGTCATGACCGAGCAGCGGCCGAGGATGCAATCGCGGCCCGAGGTCGTGCCGCTCCGGCAGGGCGACGCCGTGGTCTTTGCAGTCCACCATCGGCCGGTGCAGGGAACCCGTGGGGTATACAGGGTAAACCTCCGACACGGCGTCAGCCGCGTGCGCAGCGGCCATCGCCACACCCTGGGAGTGATTTTTCACGATTCCCAGTGAAGGCGACCGAGCGGCCAGCGAAGGAATCCCCAACGGGGACGACCGAAGGGCGCCTGTTCCCCCCGCTCGTGCTCGCCCTCGAGGTGCGCGGCATGCCATGATCCGCCCCCGGTTGCTTACCAAGGGTGCGCGTCATGAAATCAAAGTTGTTGGGTATGTTGTTGTCGGGGTTGGTTGCCTTGCCTGCCGCGGCGGCTCTCAAGGCGGGGGATGCCGCGCCCGACTTCAAGACGCAAGCGACGCTTGCGGGGAAGGAGTTCACGTTTTCGCTGAAAAATGCCCTGCAGAAAGGGCCCGTGGTGGTCTATTTCTACCCGTCGGCCTATACCGGTGGGTGCAACATCCAGGCGCACACGTTTGCGGTGAACAGCGACAAATTCGCCGCCGCCGGGGCAACCATCATCGGCGTATCCCTCGATAGCATCAAGCGGCTGAATGATTTCTCGGCCGATCCGCAATATTGCGCCGGGAAATTCCCGACTGCCTCCGACGCCGATGGCGCCATCGCCAAGTCCTACAACCTGAAGGTGATGGAGGGTAAGCCCGGGATCAAGGACACCCGTGGTGTCGATATCGACCATGGGTTTACCGAGCGCACGACTTTCGTCATCACCCCTGATGGCAAGATCGATGCGACCATCGGCGGGCTTGCGCCGGCGGAGAATGTCGACAAGGCGCTGGCGGAAGTGCAGCGGCTCGCGGCGGCCAAAGGCGCGGGGCAAAAGGCGGGCGGTTGAGCTCCTGCCGTGCTTGCGGGCGCAGCCTTTCCGGGAGCGGTGGCGCGCCTGTTCGTGGTGCGCCCTCCTTGGTTGGTGGGCGCGCCTGACTTTGTCAATAGCGATAGATAGCTGTTACACCGATGGTCCGTGGACGAACGCCGCGTCCGAAGTAGAGTAGATCGGTCTGGTCGTACGCAATGTCCCGCGATTCAAACATCAGCGGGTGGGCGTTCGTCAGGTTGTTCCCATAGACCGAGATATCGAAGCCATTCAAGCGCAGGCCGGCGCGGGCGTTCAGGTTGTTGATGACCGGTAAGCCGGGCAGCGTTTGATCGAACAGGGCATTCTTCGGGTCTTGCCCCGCAAGCAGTGAGCGCTGCGCGGTTTGATGCTGATAGTCGAGTCGCAGGTAGGGGGACCCGCGACCCACGTTGGGGAAGTGGTACTCTGCGGATACGGTGAACGACCAGGGAGCGCCCAGCAGCGCATCGCCCTCGCTGGCGATCGGCGCCACTGACGTAGGGCCGGCGGCCGTGTTTCCCACGCAGTTCGTCCCATCGAACCTCAAGCTACCCGCGCAGGAGGTCTTCGTGAGCCGCGCGTCCGTGTAGGCCGCGGACAAGTCGAGTGTCAACGCCTCGATCGGGCGATAGAGGATTTCAATATCGCCGCCTGTGCTCCTGGCCTTACCCAGATTGGCGGTGAACTGCTCACCGCAGCTAGGGAGATAGACGTTTTGCTGAATGTTGTTCCAGTCGATGTAGAACAGGCTGGCGTTGATCTGTAGCGTGTGGTCCAGAAGGGTGTTCTTGGCGCCGATCTCGTAGCTCCACAAACTATCTGAGGAAAACTGGCTGGGGACTTGCGCAACACCCAGGGCAGTCAGACTGTCGGTGCAGATGTCACCTACTGCCACATTGGGCCCGCCGGGCCTGAATCCTTTCGTGGCGCTCGCGTAGAACAGGTTGTCGCGATTGGGCTGCCAGGACACGAGCACCTTTGGTGTTACCGGCTTCTCGGTACTGCCGGACTTTGTGACGATCGTAGTGCCCAGGAACGGGCCGGTCTCGTTCACCTCGCCGGTGTAGTCGAGCTTCGAGAGGCGCAGGCCCATCGTGGCCTTGAAGGTCTCGAGGAACTTGAAAGTCACCTCGCCGAAGAGGGCAATTTGCTTGTCGACCACCCTGTCGATGGGACCGTGGTAGATCAGTCCGTTCGGACACAGTTGGTCGGGTGCGAAGCAGACGGAGTAGGCACCCCCGGTGTAGGCAATGACCTCCTGGTCCAAGGTCGGGTCGTAGATGTCTTCCGGCACGCTCTCCTTCAGATGCGAGAAGAACAGGCCCGTGTTCCACACGATCGGAGCATTGCTGTCGGTGGATGCGAGCCGGACCTCCTCGTAGAAGTTGCGTTGGCTATCCCCGAACGTGGCATAGCCTTTGTCGCCCGCAAGCGGGTAGGTGTTGGGTAACTCGCCAAAGTAGGCCCAGGTGGCGCGCAGGTACTGCGTGTAGTCCGAGCGCGCATCCTGGTTGCGATCATAGAACGCGGTGTTGGAGAACAACGAGGCGAAACCCAGATCCCATTTGATCTTCACGGCGCTCAGGGTGAATGGATCATCGCTCGGATTCGTGAGCGCATTGCCGTTGCGATAGATGCCGTGCGCGGGATCCGACAGCGCGACCCAGTACGCTGTCGTGTCATGTATTTGCAGGCGCTGGTAATAGATGGAAGGTGTAATTTCCAGCGCTTCGGTTACCTGCCACTTCACCGCCAGCCGTGCCGTCGTCGTCTCCTGATAGTTCGCGTTGGCTTGAGTCGTGATTCCGTTGTAGATGGGAGTAGGGGTGGGTTCGAGGGCGTCCGGTGAGAGCGAATAGCCGACTCGATCGACCCAGCCGCCATCGCGTCGGAACGAGACGCTGGCGCGGAATGCCAATACGTCCTCGATGATAGGCGCGCCGAATGCCGCGCCGGCTTCGTAGCTCGGAGATCCGCCATCGGTCGCGGCGAGGTCGCCGCGGAAATAGGCGGCCGTGTGCTTGAGGTTCGGGTCAGGGGCGATGAAGCGAACGACGCCACCTTCGGCGCCCGCCCCGAAGAGCGTGCCCTGCGGTCCGCGCAGAACTTCAACCCGATCGAGATCGAACAGAGCCGGAAAGGCGTTGATCGACCCGAAGCCGATGTGGCGGGTCTGGATGGGGGTGTCGTCGATGTAGATGCCGGTGGTGGAGGTCCCCGCGGTCGAATCGACCCCGCGGATGTTGATATCCGAGCCTTCGTCGTTGTAGTTACCCGCCGAGCTCATGGCGTTGCGTTGAAAGTTCACTCCAGGAGACAGCCGGGTCAGATCGTCGATGTTGCGCAAGCCCTGGGCATCGAGCTTCTCTTGGCTGAAGGCCGCGACGCTGATCGGGACGTCCTGGAGGCGCTCTTCACGTCGCGTGGCCGTCACTACGATTTCTGATAGAGCGTTACCGGCAGTGCTCTCGGCGGTCGCGGCGGTCTGTGCCGTTGCAGTCACCACCGGGCTCAGCAGAGCGAGGACTACGAGGTTGCCAACAGCGGCTCGGGTCAGTGAGTTCATGGCGGATGCCGCTCCCAGCAAACTAATGCTTTTCGGCCGCATAGACCTGCTTGCCCCGGAACCACGTGCTCAGCACCTTGGTGTCCGCGATACGCTCGGGATGGCCGCCGTCGGCTAGTGCCAGGATGTCGCGATCGACGACGATGAAGTCGGCCGACTTGCCGATCTCGATCGAGCCGGCGTCCTGGAGTCCCAACATGTGCGCTCCATTGATGGTGTAGGCATCGAGCGCGTCGCGCACCGAGATGCCCTGCTGGGGACTGAGAGGTGGCTTGCCGGGAAAGCTACGGGTGATGGCGCGTGTGATGTTGACGAAGGGGCGCGGGTCGCTGGTCTCGACGGGCGCGTCCGACCCGGCGGTGAGAATCCCGCCGGCTGATTTGACCGCCCGCACGGGATAGGTGTTCATTTCATAGTAACTGCCCGGGACATGCAGCGCAGCGTAGCTGTTGCCCGTGACTTTCTGAAAGAACGGAATCACGGTGAGGTCGTAATCCGGGTCGGTGTTCATCCAGGCATAGGTGAATGCCACATAGAGATGATCGCGGCCTACGCGGGCGATGTCGGATGGATGGACCAGCTGCAGGTGGGCCAGGCTATCCCGCGTGGTCGCGATGCCATCGGCCGCGCGCGCGCCTTCGATTGCGTCCAGCGCGGTGCGTACGGAGCGATCGCTGATCGCGTGAATATGGATGTTGAAGCCGGCGAGGTGCATGCGCTTGACGTATTCGAGTATCACTGCGCGGCTATGTTGGAGCTGGCCGCTCGAGATGGCGCATTGCCCCGGATGATAGCCGTGGGCCTTTTCGAAAGCGGCGATGGCTGTATCCGCGGCATATTTTTCCGGGTGCGCGCGAGCATCGATGCAGATGGCCGAGGCCGTATCGACGTAGCCTGTTACTTTGGGGTGCCCGGCGGTATCCACAGCGAAGATGGGTTGCAAGAACGGATTCAGGGCAGCCGCATTGGGTAAGGTGGGCGGCACCGCGAACGGATTGCCTTCGAGGACGCCGTCGGCGAAGAGCTTGATGAAGTCCGCATGGACGAGTGGATTGTTGGCGTACTTGGCACGGACTGCCTTTGCTCGGGCGACCATGGAGTCGTAGTCGACGCTCCCGTCTGCCTTCCTCGTGTGTGAAGGATCGTAGAACTGCGCCAACGTCACATGGAGCGTCAGCTTGCCGTCCGCAATGAGTTTGTCGTAAACGGGTAGCCCGTCCGCGGCCGCCATTGCATCGAGGATTGCTGTTATGCCCACACTGTTGAACTTTTGTGGTACTCGCTCCGGGGCTGCCAGTACCTCCGGAAGATTTACATACATCATGCTATGTTCGTTTATGAGGTAGCGCGCATCCTCATTGACGGCCCCGTTCGGTTCTCCAGCGGCATCGACCCCGACCAGTGCCTGATATGCTGCGAGCTCGTGCGCGAGTGTTGACTTCGATAGCCCCACGGTCCTGCCCTGCATATCTTTCGCTTGCGCCAGGGCGGGGCTGTTGAAGGCGGCGTGGTGACCGTCATTGCCGAGCAACTGGATCTCGACCTTCGTGGAGACGGCATCGAGGGCGGCACGCAGGGTAGGGTGTTGCGGGTCCGGTTGGTTGCCCGCGGCGTAGCTCCACTGATGGACCACGAGTCGCTGCCCGGCAGGTGTCTTGTAGCGTGACAGGCACTGCGCAACGAACGCAGAAATTTCTTTCAGGGAAAGCACTTGGCTGCGCAGGTTGCAGACGTCGAGATCCACGATGTCGAGCGGATGGACATGGCTGTCGATCAAACCCGGGAGCACCAGCCGACCCTCGAGCTCCTCCTTTTTCGTGCCGGGGCCGATCCAGCGCTGCGCACCTGCGTTGCTGCCGACGTAGACGATCTTGCCGTCCTTTACGACAAGAGCTGCGGCGCTGGAATGGGCCGAGTCTTCTGTGTAGATCTTGCCGCCGGTGAGGACGAGATCGGCGGGTGCCGGCGGCGCGGGATCTGTGCTGGAGGTCGCGATCCCTGGCAGTCCTGCAGCGAGCGAGATCGCGAGTCGAGCAGCCAGCAGGGCGCTGGAGCGTGGACTGGGCATGCGCAGGCTCCCCGTCGATAATCGATTCGAGATTATCGTGATTTTCCTCGACTGTATGATCCTTTCCCGAGCGCGTCAAACCATGCGCCAGGCTGGGGCGCGGTTGTGCGCTGACGGTGCAGTCGAGTGACGTGCAGGGAGTGGAGGAGGTCGGAGCCTGAGCGCTCGCGGTGAATCGGAGCGGGTTGCGAAATGCCGGCGGCGGCCCGCGGGGGCCGCCGCTGCGGCTGTCGAGACGTTACTGTGGTTTGAATGCCGCCATGAATTCTTCCCTGGTGATGACTCCGTCGCCATCGGCGTCGGCGTCCTTGAAGTGAGCTGCGACTGTAGGATGAGCCTGGGCTTCGTCCGGTGTCAGCTTGCCGTCGTGGTTGCCGTCAAGCTTGTCGAAGATGGCTCCAACATCAACTGATTGAGTCTGCGCTGATGGAGCCGCGGGCTGTGTGGCCGCGGGAGGAGTTGGCGCCGTGGCCGGCGGGGCACCTGGTGGTGCTTGAGCTAACGCGGTGCCGGAAAGCAGAGTCGCCGCCGTAAGCAGAATGACTGGCTTCATGTATTACTCTCCTGGGTCCGCCGGAATTGACGGACCGAACGGTCTTAAGTACCGGGAGCGCCCAAGGTTCCGAAAAGAAGTCGGAAGTTGCGTGACCTCGTAGGGACCGCCGACGTTGACGTTGCGGAAAATCTGTCTCTCAATTGCGACATCAGGCGCGAGCGCGTCCCGCGGCAGGGTGTAGTGTTGGGTGGTTGTGTTGTGTTTGTGTTTGTCTTGTCGCGGCGAGGGCGGGGAATACGGCGGCGGCTCGGATCCGGACGCTCGAGGGCCCGCGCGGTGCCCGAAGCGCCTTACGGGGTGTACCGGGCGTGATTGGTGATTGGCATCGGCACGTCCCGCTGTACGCGCAGCGGCACTTCCTGCGCGCGCAGGGCATCCGAATTAGAATAGAATGGCGTGCCTTCAGGGCCGGGCGAGGGCTGCCGTCCGCGCCGAAGTGGACGGTCAGTGACGGTTTCCTTACAATTCGCCTGATCAATAAGCAGTAAGCTATTGAATCAAAAGCCGGAGAGGTGGCAGAGCGGTTGATTGCACCGGTCTTGAAAACCGGCAAACCCGCAAGGGTTTCGTGGGTTCAAATCCCACCCTCTCCGCCATGAGCCCCTGTTCTCACACTCAAAACCGCACTAGACCGGCGCAATGGCCATCGCCGCTCAGTGCGCGGTGTACAGCCTCGGTGTACGGTGGATTGGTGCGGGGATCGAGCCGTGCCGAAAAAACCAGGGCAAGAACAACATGGCCATCATAGTCCGGCGCCGGGCAAGTACCTTGCCCGTATACGCCTGACAAACCTCGCACCCGTATCCAAGGCATTCGATACCTACGATGAGGCGAAGCAGTGCGACGTAGCTGTGTAGCACTCTCGTGCAGGACAGATGCTCGGGTCAGCTGGCACGAAGCGCTTCTGCCGCGGATACGCGCATGGCACGAATGGCTGGCAGCGCCCCGCCGACGAGGCCGATGAGAACGGCGCAGGCGATGCCCAGACCGATACTGCGCGTGCTGACTGCCAGCGGGAACGTCAGTCCGGAGGTACTGGCGACGTGCCCATTGAACAGCAGCCAGGCAAGGGCGGCTCCAAGGACCGCCGCCGGCAATGCGATGAGCAGACACTCGAGCACCACCGCTCCAAGGATCGGGGTGCCTGTAAAGCCAATGGCGCGCAGCGTCGCGATCTCGCGTCGTCTTGCGTCCACGGCGGCATATTGGCTGCTCAGTGCTGTGCAGATGGAGCCGATCGCCATCAATGTCCCGACGAAGTAGCTGACAAAGTCGAGCAGGTAGCGCGTGCCCCTTACGGGAGCCTCCCGGATGTCAGTCTCAGTGTAGACATCGACAGGGGTCAGCGTGTTAGCGAGCAACGACGCCTTGAACCGATTGAAATCGGCTGCCGAGTCCAACATGACCGTGACTTGCTGGAACGCCTTGCGCCGGAATGCCGACACGAGTGTCTCCCCGTCGGCGAACAGCACGGAATCGAATACCCCGCCGGTATCCGCGAAGACCCCGACGATGCTCCACTGGGCTCCACGAAGTGGTATCTGGCTTCCGATCTCGAAACCGGAATACATATTTTGCGCGCTCTCGCTGACGATGAGCTCATGCATACCGGATCGGTAAGGGCGGCCGCGGATCACGTGGATCTCGGGGAAGACCTGCAACCCTTGCCTTGTCATACCGATGAGATAGATGTTGGCGCGAGTATGGTCGGTTTTCAGTACGTCGACGAAAGCCATGCTGCTGGCCAGTGCAAGCGCTTCCCCCGCAGCGTCGTGTCTCACTCCCGGAGCGTCGAAGATGTTGGTGATGACATCTCGTTGCAGCAGACTCTGCGGCGCGGCCGCGGCACCGCGGCTCAAGACGAACGCCCGGTCGGCGCGCGCACCCTGATCTACCCAGGAACGGACTCCGTCGCCGAGAGCAAGAAGTGAGGTGAACACACAGACGACGATCAGGACGCCGAGTGCCGTGACCAGGACGGTCGCCGCCCGGTTTGGCAGACTCCGAACTGCGGAAAGGACCAGCAAGCTCATTTGTCGCATAGTCGACATCGTTGCCGTCCTAACGTGGAGCCAATCCTTCACAGATCGAGAGCCGATGCACACGCCATGTCGGAAGCGCGCCCGCGATCAAAGCGACTCCCACTGCCAGCGCGACCGCCAGCAAGTCCGTCGTAAAGTGTATGGATCCGCGCCCGATCAAATTTCGAGCGTAAGGCAGCAACAGCCGTGCTGCTACGAGCCCAATCGCCGCCCCGGCACAACACAGGGCGAGCGACTCCGACAGGATGAGCGCGGCGAGAATGCCATCGGTGAATCCCATCGCTTTCAATGTGGACAGTTCCGGAGTACGTTCGCGCACGGACTGCATCAGCAGAGCGGCCGTTGCCGTGAGCAGGGCGAAAATCGCGGCGGTCGTGATCGTACGGGTGACGAAATCCAGATCGCCGATCCGTTGCATCTGCGTGCGCGTCATCTCGGACTCGGACTGGCTGCGCGTCGGAAACTGTGAGTTCGTGAATAGGCTGTCGATCTGATACGCGATATCCGCCGAGCGCGACGGATCGGCGATGCGGACCACAAACGAATTGACTGTGTCGCGTTCAGACTGGCGAGCTTCATTCACGTAGGAATAGTTTGCGACGAGCAATGTCGCCAGTTGCGGATCGTCGGGCTCTTCGTACGTGCCGACCAGATCAAATGTCCAGGTTTGCGTTCCGTCCTCGCGGGCGAGCGTGCTTTGCACTGGCACCCGCTCGCCAACGTGCCATCCGTAGCGGCGCGCCAAATCTTCACCGACGATTGCGCCCGACGGCATCTCACGCATGCGTTGCAGCGCTTGCGGCGATACGCGTATCTCGTCGTGTATAGCAAAAAAGGCCGCCGGATCAGTTACCACGCTCTCGACCATATGGGTCGGCAGCTGGAAGTAGCCCCGCAATCGCGTGCGTGCGTTGACGCTCACCACTCCGGGCAGGGCTGCAATCTTCACACCGGTGGCGCTCGGGAAGGGCTCGCCCATGTTGAAACGGCTGACTACATACAGCCGGTCCGCGTGCGAGTGCGCGATCGCCTGCTTGATGCCGGCGTTGAGACCCTGCAGCACTCCGAACAGGGTGAAGGTCACCGCAACCTGCACGAGCATGAAAGCGGTGCGACTGAGTCGATGCCGTAGGCCGCTCCAGATCAAAGGCATGTACTTCACCACACGTCAGGTCCCTCATGTCCGCCCGGTCGGAGTTGTAGCGATTTGATCCTTGGATATCAGGTGCCGGTGGGCTTTACGAGCGCCAACATTGTGTCGGTCAATGGCCGGTCGGACAGGTGATAATACATGACATCGAAGCGATGGCGAAACACGTAGGCTCCGAGCATTTTGACTCTGGAGAGAATCGCTTAGAGTGTCCCCATAGCGTGTTGTCCCGTCAAGGCTCGCTCGCGACCACTGCGCGGACTGTCGTGAGAGGTCGAAAAGAGGGGACCGGATAGTACAGAGAGTGGGGATCGCACGCGCGCTGGTCATCGATCCGACGCTTCGCGTGTGCGACGAGCCGACCGGAGACCTCGATCGCGAGAATGCCGAGGCCATTGTCAGCCTATTGGAGACTCTCAATCGCCAACATGGCGAGACCATCATTATGGAAACTCATGACCCCCCTCGCCGCAGCACATGCATCGCGCCGGCTCTATATGGATAAGGGCAAGCTGGATCTGCACGAGCAGCGGGCTGCGGCCTGCGGCCTGAGGCCTGAGGCCTCAGGTCGTCCGCTTGCGGCGCCAGGGGGGAAAAGGAAGGGTAGCGGTCTGCCACCTCGTATAAGGAAGAGTCAGGAGACAGAGAAGTGGTGCGCAAGCATCGCGATCTCATCCTTACGCACGCGGGAGGAGCCTCTGCGCGTCGAATCAACCGACACGGACGCCTCCCTCGCTGAGCTCGCGAGCTCCGTCCCAGCATTGGGAATCATTGAGCCAATCATCGTCAGAGAGGCGGGCGGCGTGGAGTTTGAAGTTATCTCCGCCGAGCGCCGCTTGCGCGTCGCGCGCCTCCTCCAACTCCTGCACGTGCCCTGCGTGGTTCGCGAGTGCTCGGACAGCATCGCGCTGTTGACTGCATTGACTGAGAACCTGCAACGCACCGACCTGAGCCCGATCGAAAGGGCCTACGGCTTGAAGAGGCTGGTCGATGAGTTCGGCCTCACCGCAGGAGGAGATCGGTAAGCACATCGGCATGTCGCAATTTTCCTAAGAGCGAACTCGTGACTGATCACGTTGGTATCCTGGCCGACGAGTTGGGTGCGGATAACATCCTGTTGCACATCGTAGTGCCCGGGGCTGCTGCACGGGGTCGTGAGGGGACGCTGTTGGCCGCGCACGCGGGCATGAAGGCTCGGGCGCAGCCGCCTCTGTGGCGTTCGCCGCGGCTGCCAGGCATCGCGATACACACAGGCGACCCAGGTTGTCTGAGTTTAGAGACGATAGAACATTCGCACGCTCGGCTGCTGGTCTTGGGCGGCACCGCAAGCGTCCGCTGCGCGATACACTGGAGGGCACCATCACAGAGGGGACGATCGCGGCGCGGCGGTGTCCGGTGAGGCGACCATGGCGATTTTGCGGGTGGTCGAGCTCATCCAACCTGACATACTGGTGATGGGTACTCGGGGCGGCGGCCAAGCGAGCGTTCAATGTGCCCGTCATGGCGAACGCGGCGCTGACGGACGACCGGTTTCTGCTCGTATACAACTTCAACCCGCTCACGGGTGAGTGTGGTGGATACCCGCGCCCAGGCCAAAATCCTTGCCGCCGTCAAGGCGGCACGGTCGGTGACATCGACGACCAGGGCACGGGCGATGCCGAGGCCGTTCCCGCTGGCGCCTCCGGTGATGCATGCCACCTTGTCTCATTGCACGGTGCAAGACACTAACGTCTTGAATAGAGAAGCTCTTGAGCCAAAAGCGGTCACTCACTGAATCCGGCGAGCGATCAGCCAGTCGCAGGTCACATGGTCACATCGCCCACGAGGCGCGAAAACCGAATGGGTGTTCGCATCGACGAGCTCCAGGAATACATGGCGCGCTCGTCCGCAGCGTCGACGCACACGTTAGCGGTGGCGAACATGTCGCTGTACGCTGAAACCCAGAAATGCGTTGGCGATGTATCCCGCGCTGGCCCCGCCCTCCATGGCCGCGTCGAAGTTCCCGGAAGCAGCGGCACTCACGTGATGTCCTTTGGACCGAGCTGTTGTGCCATGGTGGTCGTGACCGGATGTATCCCGGCTTTTGCGGCAGTGTTGGCGAGCACCGCCGTCGCTCCGGTTTGAGCGTACGTCGATGTGAGGTTGATGATGCGGCCCTAGCCGCTGACCACGAAAGGTCGATGAACCTTCGCACACTGGCAAGGTCACACTCGAGTTGGTAAGTGTTTGACTCGGGCAACATCGGCATGGGGAGTAAGACAGGATGCAATCGATTGTTTCCGTAAGCCCGTTTCGGTGCCGCATGTGGTCGTTCCACGCGCGCCTGGAGGCACACGTCACTGAGGAGACCTGCAAGGAAGAAATTGCGAGTTTTACGCGGCACGGCCAGCTCGTGCCGGTGCTCGGGCGGCCCATACAAGGTGATCCCGACTACGATGTCGAGCTGATCTACGGTGCGCGCCGC
>Ga0105240_10001823_pt1 | contig 35764 bp, 33 predicted proteins | sample KBSC54metaG_FD_80426 | JGI IMG/M metagenome (GOLD analysis project Ga0105240, IMG submission 80426) | Corn rhizosphere microbial communities from Kellogg Biological Station, Michigan, USA - KBS C5-4 metaG | ecosystem: Host-associated > Plants > Roots > Rhizosphere > Soil | place: Michigan, USA... | reverse complement strand
TTGTTGATGCTAACGATTGCTGACATTCAATTTCCTTTCAAAGTGCTTGCTCAGCGCCGACAGCGGATAGCAGAGACAAAAATAAATCAGGGCCACGCAGCCGAACACGGTGAACGGCTGGAAAGTCGAGTTGTTGATGATCTGGCCGGCGCGCGACAGGTCGACGAAGCCGATCACCGAGGCCAGCGAGGTGTTCTTGACGATCTGCACCATGAAGCCGACGGTCGGCGGGATGGCGATCTTGAACGCCTGCGGCAGGATCACTTTCTGCAATTGTTCGAAGCGGTTGAAGCCCAGGCATTCCGACGCCTCCCACTGCGTCTTCGGCACCGCTTCGATGCAGCCGCGCCAGATTTCGCCGAGGAAGGCGGCGCAGTACACCGCGAACGAAATCCCGGCGGCCACCAGCGGCGACAGCTTGAAGCCCGCAATCGCCAGGCCGAAGTAGGCCACGAACAGGATCACCAGCAGCGGGATCCCCTGGACGATCTGGATGTACCAGCTGGCGATGGCGCGCAGCGTCTTGTTGGGGGACACGCGCCACAGCGCGATCACGAAGCCGGCCACGCCGCCGAAGACGAACGCCACCAGCGACAGCACCACGGTCCAGACCGCCGCCTGCAGCAGGTATTCGACGTGTAAAAAGGTAAATGAGGTCACGTGGTCTCCTTACAGATTGGTGCCGAGCTTGCGCTTGCGCACAAACGCCGTCTTTCCGACCAGCCAGAATGCGGCGCGGAACAGGAAGGACAAGGCCAGGTAGGCAACGGCGATCACCACATACACTTCAAAGCTGCGGAAGGTTTCCGACTGCACCAGGTTGGCGGTGGCGGTCAGTTCTTCGGCAGAGATCTGCGACGTGATGCTCGACGCCAGCATCAGCAGGATGAACTGGCTTGTCAGCGACGGGTAGACGCGTTCGACCGCAGGCAGCAGCACCACGTGCCAGTAGACGTGGAACTTCGACATGCCGAGGCATTCCGCTGCTTCGATCTGGCCGGGATGGATGGAGTTGATGCCGGCGCGCATGATCTCCGCGGTGTAGGCGCCGACGTTGACGGTCAGGGCGATCACGGCGGCGGTTTCCGCGCTCAGTTTCAGGCCGATGCTCGCCAGGCCGAAATAGACCAGGAACACCTGCACCAGCAACGGCGTATTGCGGATGATCTCGACATAGGTCTTGACCACTGCCTGCAGCAGCCAGCTCTTGCTCTTGAAGGCGATGGCGCACAGCGTGCCGACCACAAAGCCCAATACGATGGAGAGCGCGGATAACTGTACCGTCAGCCAGGCGCCTTCGAGCAGACGGGGCCAGTTGACGAACACGCTCATGAAATCAAAGGTGTAATGCATGAAGTCTCCAGAAGTCTTCGGGACGGCAACCGATTCCAGGAAGCCCGGGAATCAGGCGGCGAATCAGGCGGCAATCCAAAGCATGGATGGAAGAACAGATGGAACAGAGGATGCGGACGTCCTCGTGGACATGCTCATTGCGCACGTCGGAGGGAAGTGTGTTGGCATTGCTGGGTCTCCTTGCTGAGGCCTGGCCGGACCGGTAGGTCCGCTACTCAGGACAATTCATTATTGACATGCTCTGCGGATCGGCGTCCGGTCCGCAGAGCGTATCGGCAATCGCCTCTTGATGGGCGCTTTTCTTTCGGTAACGACTACATTCCTGAAACTTGTTAAATAAAAATCAAAGTACTTTGATGCCATCGATGGCAATGCGCGACTGTTCGCGTGCAATGCCGTTGACCAGCGGCTCGCCGAAATCCGGCAAGCTGATTTCGAAGGTGTCGCCCAACTGGGTACGAACGCCGTCGGCGAACGACAGCGTCGCGGTGCCGAAGAAATGCACGTGGATGTCGCCCGGACGCAGGAACTGGTTGTACTTGAAGTGGTGGTATTCCAGGTTTTCGATGGCGTGGCACATGTTGTCCTGGCCGGAGAGGAATTCCTTCTCCCAGATCACGCGGCCGTCGCGGCGGATGCGGCTCATGCCGACCAGGTTGGCCGGCAATTCACCCACCAGCAGCTCGGGGCCGAAGGAGCAATAGCGCAGCTTCGAATGCGCCAGGTACAGGTAATTCTTGCGCTCGACCACGTGATCGGAAAACTCGTTGCCGATGGCGAAACCAAGCCGATGCGGCTGGCCGTCTTCACCGATGATGTACAGGCCGGTCAGCTCGGGTTCTTCGCCGGCGTCTTCGGCAAACTCCGGCATGGGGAACGCTGCGCCCGGATTGACCACGATATCGCCATCGCCCTTGTAGAACCATTCCGGCTGAGCGCCGACCTTGCCGCGACCGGGGCGCCCGCCTTCCAGGCCCCACTTGAACATGCGCATGGTGTCGGTCATGGCGCTTTCGTCGTCGTCCAGCTTCTGGTGCATCTTGTCGCGCGTGGAGGCGCTGCCCAGATGGGTCAGGCCGGTGCCGGACACCAGGCAATGCGCCGGATCTGCATGATCCAGCGGCGCCAGGACGCGGTTCTCCTTGAGGATGGCGGCGTAGTCTTCCGAGGTATTGCTGTTGAGCAGTTGCGCCTGGCGTTCCAGCGAGTTGCCCTCGGCAATCGCCAGCAGGGCCAGCTCATGCATGGTGCTGACCTGGGAAACCACGTTGATGGCCTTGCCGCATACGATGCCGACTTTGCGGCTGCCCTGGCGGTCTTCGAATTGAATCAGTCTCACGTTGTCTCCGATGTTGATAATGGAGACATCCGGCGATGGCGCCGTGCGCATCGGATGCTGTGGCGCAGCATAGGCGCCGGCGAGCCGGATCAATCGCGCGCGGTTGCGGTGTGCAACGGCACTCAGATTAATTCCGCCAATGTCTCCATGAAATTATTCACATCCTCACGAGTATGGATGCGTTAGCATTATGTTTTTGCTGCACAAAATATAAGAGGCTTCCCCAACGATGTCTAATGACCTTAATTCATCGGGTGATAACCAACCGCAGGCAACCCAGGAAACGCCTGCGGTTTTGCCCTCGGTGAGCGCCATCGTCAGCCGCCTGCGTTTCAGGCAGGTGGCGTTGCTGACGGCGCTCGACGAGCAAGGTTCGCTGCACAAGGCCGCCGAAGTCATGCATATGACGCAGCCGGCGGCCACCAAGGCCTTGCATGAAATGGAGTCGGCGCTGGGCGTCACGTTGTTCGATCGCTCGACGCGGGGCATCGAAGCCACCGAGCTGGGCCGCTGCGTGATCCGCTATGCGCGCCTGATCCAGAGTGACATCAGCAATCTGCGCGACGAGTTGCAAGGCATGCTGACCGGGCAGGGCGGCAGATTGTCGATCGGCACCATCATGGGCGCCGCGCCACTGGTGACGCGCGCCCTGACGCGCCTGCGCGAGGTGCAGCCCGAAGTCTCGATCGAAATCACCGAAGACACCAGCGCGCGCCAGTTGCTGCTGCTGGATCAGGGGCGCATCGACCTGATGGTGGGGCGTTCGTCGGTGAGTTCGCAGCCGCAGCTGTACAACTACGAAATGCTGCGCGGCGAACCGATGTGCATCGTCACCGGCCTCGAGCATCCGCTGGCGACCGCGCAAAAGGTGCGCCTGCAGGAATTGTCCACGTCGTCGTGGATCCTGTACTCCAGCAATATGCCGATGCGCATCTGGATCGAGCATGAGTTCAAGCTGGAAGGAATGAAGGTGCCGGCCAATGTTATCGAAACGGCATCGCCTTTCGTCACCGTCACGCTGCTGGCGCAATCGAACATGGTCGCCGTGATGCCGCTGGATATCGCGCACTTCTTCGCCGCCAAGCAGATGCTGTGCATCCTGCCAGTCCACCTGAAGACCCGCATCGAGCACTATGGTATCGTCACCCGCAAAAACGCCACCCTGTCGTCGATCGGGAAGATGTTCATCAATATCCTGCGCCAGCAAAACTGAACGGTTGCCCGCGCCCATTTTCCATCGCAGCATCTCTTCGAGAATCCATGAAGTCTGTCGTCAAATCTGCCCTGCCGTCTTCCCTGCGTCTGGCCATGCTGGCCGGCACGGTCGCCATCCTCGCCGCCTGCGCCAACACGCAGAAAGTCCATGATCCGGTCGCCAAGCAGGTCAAGCTGGACCAGGCGCTGGCGCTGTTCTCCAGCAACCCCGCCCAAGGCTTGCCCAAGGAATGGGAGCCGCTGATCTTCATGCGCAAGAAAAAGGCCACCGAATACGGCCTGATCAAGGACGGCGACCGCACGGTGTTGCGCGCCTTCGCCGACAAGGCCTCGTCGGGCCTGCGCCATGAGGTCAATATCGATCCGGTCAAGCAACCGTGGCTGAGCTGGAGCTGGAAGACCTCGACGCTGATCAAGACCGCCGACAACCGTTTCCGCGATACCGAAGATTCGCCGGTGCGCATCGTGCTCGCCTTCGATGGCGACAAGAGCAAGCTGTCCTTCATGGACACCATCCTGTTCGACACCGCCAAGCTCGTGTCGGGACATGACTTTCCCTATGCAACGCTGATGTACATCTGGGAAAACAAGGCGCCCAAGGAAACCGTCATCGCCAACACGCGCACCGGCCGCATTCAGATGCTGGTGGCCGAAAGCGGCGCCGCCAATGTCGGCAAGTGGGTCAGCTACCAGCGCAACATCGTCGACGACTACGTGAAGGTGTACGGCGAACAGCCGGGACGCCTGATCGGCGTCGGCGTGCTGACCGACACCGACAACACCGAAGAAAAAGTGGAAGCGTGGTACGGCGACATCCGCTTGTTGCGCCAGGCCACGGTGGCCGGGCAGGCAGCGCAGCCGCAGTAGTAAATTAACGCACTGCCAGCAGCGCGAGCAACGCCAGCAAGGCCGGCAATCCTTGTACATACAGGATCGAACGCTTGGCGGTGAGGCCGCCATAGACGCCCGCCACCAGCACACACGCCACGAAGAACAGCTTGATCGCGCCGTCGCCGGAGATCAGTCCCCACGCCAGGCCGGCTGCGAGGAAACCGTTGTACAAGCCCTGGTTCGCGGCAAGTACCCGGGACGCCTCGGCCGCTTCGCGCGACTGGCGGAAAGTCTTCAGTCCCAGCGGTTTGGTCCACAAGAACATTTCCAGCACCAGGATCCAGACGTGTAGCACGGCGATCAGCGCAACCAGGATGTCGGCGAGCAGTTTCATTGTTTCTCCTTGTTATGGTTTAGCTAGCGATGATGCCCGAAACAACAGCTGATGAACATAGTTTGCGAATCGCAGTTGCCAGCATCGTAAAAACGCCGCTACAATGGCGCCGGGCCTGACAGGAGGCCCGGTCTCGCGAAAGCTGATGCACCTGCTCATTGTTACGCGCACCTTCCTTTTCGGATATGCCCTGACGTTGAAACCTTGATATGACCGTAGCGAGAACGGTCGATATGAAAGGAACGTTATGTGGTCTACCTCCCATCCCTTGCTCGAACAATTCCGCACTGATGCCGGCGAACCCTGCCGCAACAGCGAATTCCTGCGTCGCCACGCGCGCCGGCTGGTGCGCGACGGTCGCGCCGACCAACCCAGCAAAGCCCTGCCGGTGCTGCGCCGGGTGATCGACGCCGGTCTCATGCCGGAACTGGCCGTCACCGATCTGTACAACGTACGCGAAACCCTGCAACTGAAACACATCCTGCACACGCTGGCGCGCGAACTCGGCTTCGCAAGCTGGGACGCCTGCAAGCAGGAAATTGATCACTGCGACACCGTCGTGCTGGATCGCTATCGCTTCGAGCAGGGGAAGTTCGGCGACTTCGCGCAGAACTGGTTTCCCGATGAACCGACCGCGCGCGCCTGGCAGCAGGAGAACGGCGGTTATATCGTGAACTATGGCAAACAGGCTGTAGCGATTCTTGCAAAGTAAGCGGGCAATAAAAAACGGCGGCGCCACGAAGGCCCGCCGTTTTTTCGCCAACAAGATTCTATTGTGGTTTCAGGAACGCCTCCGCCAGACGCACCCAATAGGTCGCGCCGAGCGGCAGCAAATCATCGTTGAAGTCGTAACTCGGATTGTGCAGGTTGCACGGACCGAGGCCGTGGCCGCTGTCGCGATGGCCGCCTTCGCCATTGCCGATGAAGACATAGCAACCGGGTTTGTGCTGCAGCATGAAGGCAAAATCTTCCGCACCCATGGTCGGTTCGACGGTAGCGTCGACATTGTCGGCGCCGACGATGCCTTGCAGGACCTTGACGGCGAACGCGGTTTCCTTTGCATGATTGATCAGCGGCGGATAGTTGCGCTGGAATTTGAAATCAACCTGGGCATCGAAGGCTGCTGCGGTATGTTCGGCGATCTCCTGCATGCGGCGCTCGATCAGGTCCAGCACCGGCGTGCTGAACGTGCGCACGGTGCCGATCAGGCTGGCGTTGTCGGGGATAACGTTGGTGGCGCTGCCGGCATGGATCTGCGTGATCGACAGCACCGCCGGATCGTTGGGATTGGCGTTGCGCGAGACGATGGTCTGCCAGCTTTGCGCGATCTGCACCGCCGTCATCACCGGATCGATCGCCTTGTGCGGCTGCGCCGCATGCGACCCCTTGCCCTTGACGATCACCTCGAACTCATTGCTCGATGCCATCATCGGGCCCGGCGTCACACCGAAAGTGCCGACCTTCATGCCCGGCCAGTTGTGCATCCCGAACACCGCGTCCATCGGATATTTCTCGAACAAGCCGTCCTGGATCATGCGCTCGGCGCCGCGGCCGCCTTCTTCGGCCGGCTGGAAAATTACGTATACGATGCCGTCGAAATCACGGTGCTGCGACAAGTGATGCGCCGCGCCCAGCAGCATGGCGGTGTGGCCGTCATGACCGCAGGCGTGCATCTTGCCGGCATTTTTTGACGCGTGCGGGAAGGTGTTCAATTCCGGCATCGGCAATGCATCCATGTCGGCGCGCAGGCCAATGGCACGCGGACCGTCGCCGCCCTTGATGATGCCGACCACGCCGGTGACACCCATGCCGCGCACCACCGGGATGCCCCATTCGGTCAGCTTTTGCGCGACCACGTCGGAGGTGCGCTGTTCTTCATAGCTCAGTTCGGGATGAGCGTGGATATCGCGCCGGATCTTTTGCAATTCGGCGTGGAATTTGGTGATGGGATCGATGAGTTTCATGATGCGTACCTTGCTGCTGTATTGTCATTTCGACATGGAGTGTTGATGATTGCGACGGCAAGTCTTTTGTCGCGGTCTCGTCTATATTACTCCCAGGCTTGAGGAGCTTCCACAAATGTAGTTGCTTCTTTTGCATGGTTTATGCACCATCTGCGTCTTGCCGTTCTTTTCAATTCATCAGCCAACCGCCAACCGTCAATCGCCAATGCTTGTCTTCATTATCCGCCGTTGCGTACAAAGCCTTGCCGTACTGCTGCTGATGTCGCTGTTGGTGTTCGTCAGCGTCTACGCCATCGGCAATCCCATCGATATCCTCATCAGCGCCGATGCCGACCAGATCGAACGCGCGCGCGTGGTCGCTGCCTTCGGCCTGGACCAGCCGCTGTGGGTGCAATATTTTTACTTCATCAAGAATGCACTGGCCGGCGATATGGGACGTTCCTTCGTCTATGCCACGCCGGCGCTCGGCTTGATCCTGGAGCGCTTGCCCGCCACGTTGGAGCTGGCCGTGGCCGCCATCCTGATCGCCATCGTGGTCGGCTTGCCGCTCGGGTTGTGGGCGGGTTTGCGGCCGAAGGGTTTTGCCGGCAAGACCATCATGACGGTGTCGATCTTCGGCTTTTCGCTGCCGACTTTCTGGGTCGGGCTGATGCTGATCATGGTGTTCGCGGTCGAGCTGGGCTGGCTGCCGACCGGTGGACGCGGCCAGACCGCGCTGCTGTTGGGCGTCCCGTTTGGCTTTCTGACCGGGGACGGACTCCGGCATCTGCTGATGCCGGCGCTCAACCTGTCGCTGTTCAACATCGCGCTGATCATCCGCCTCACGCGCGCCGGCACCCAGGAAGCACTGCTGCAGGATTACATCAAGTTCGCGCGCGCCAAGGGCCTGCGCAACAATCGCATCATCGGCGTGCATGTGCTCAAGAATATCCTGATTCCGATCGTCACCGTGGTGGCGCTGCAGTTCGGCTCCATCATCGCGTTCTCGATCGTGACCGAATCCATCTTCGCCTGGCCCGGCGTCGGCAAGCTGCTGATCGATTCGATCCGCGTACTCGACCGGCCCGTGATCGTTGCGTTCCTGTCGCTGATCGTGGTCATCTTCATCCTCATCAATCTGTGTGTCGACCTGCTGTATTCGCTGCTCGATCCGCGTGTACGTTTGTCGGAAGCGAAGGGCTGACATGATGTCGAAATTAACCCGGAAAATTACCCGCGCCGACACGCCATTCACGCGTTTCCTGCAAGGCTACTTCGCCAGCCGCATCGCCACGTTCGGATTTGTATTGCTGCTGCTGATCCTGCTGGCCGCGTTGTTCGCGCCGCTGGTCTCGCCGCAGAATCCCTACGACCTCGAACACCTCAACGTCATGGACTCGCGCCTGGAGCCGGGCAAGACCGCCATGGAAAGCGATCTTACCTACCTGCTCGGCACCGACGACCAGGGGCGCGACATGCTGTCGGCGATCCTCTACGGCTTGCGCATTTCCGTCATGGTCGGCGTCACCAGCACGGTGATTGCGCTGGCCATCGGCCTGTCGCTCGGTTTGCTGGCCGGCTATGCGGGCGGCCGCATCGAGGCGCTGATCATGCGCGTGGCCGACATCCAGCTGGCGTTCCCGCCGATCCTGGTGGCGCTGATCCTGCTGGCGCTGACCGGGCGCGGCGTCGACAAGATCATCATCGCGCTGGTCACGGTGCAGTGGGCCTACTACGCACGCACCACGCGCAGCACAGCGCTGGTGGAGCGCAAGAAGGAATACATCGAAGCCGCGCGCCTGCTCGGCCTGTCGCCGTTGCGCATCATGTTCCGCCATCTGCTGCCGAACTGCCTGCCGCCGCTGATCGTGATCGCGGCGCTGCAAGTGGCATCGGCGATTTCGCTGGAGGCGACGCTGTCCTTCCTCGGGCTTGGCCTGCCGGTGACGGAACCGTCGCTGGGGCTGCTGATTTCCAACGGTTTCCAATACCTGATGTCGGGTAAATACTGGATCAGCTTCTTTCCCGGCGTGGCGTTGCTGGCGACCGTGGTGGCGATCAACCTGGTCGCCGACCAGTTGCGCGACGTGCTCAACCCACGCTTGCAAGGACAATAAGATGAGCGCCACCTTGCATGTAGAAAACCTGCAGACGCATTTCCTGTCGCGCGGCGGTATCGCGCGCGCGGTGGATGACGTCTCCTTCACCGTCGAGCCCGGTCAGGTCATGGGACTGGTCGGCGAATCCGGCTCCGGAAAATCCATGACGGGTTATTCCATCATGGGCCTGATCGACGAGCCGGGAAAAGTGGTCGGTGGCCGCATCCTGCTCAACGGCCGCGACCTGCGGAGTTTGTCGGCGGAAGAATTGCGCCGCATCCGCGGCAACCGCGTCGCGATGATCTTCCAGGATCCGATGATGACGCTGAACCCGGTGCTGCGCATCGACACCCAGATGATCGAGGCCGTGCGCGCCCATCAGGAGGTCAGCAAGGATACCGCGCTGGCGATGGCGCGCGATGCGCTGGTGCGGGTCGGCATCGCCGCGCCGGACGAACGCCTCAACGCCTATCCGCATCAGTTCTCGGGCGGCATGCGTCAGCGCGTCGCCATCGCGATCGCGCTGCTCAACAAGCCCGACCTGATCATTTGCGACGAGCCGACCACGGCGCTCGACGTCACCATCCAGGGCCAGATCCTGTTCGAGATGCAGAAGCTATGCCGCGAATCCGGTACGGCGCTGATCTGGATCACCCATGATCTGTCCGTGGTCGCGGGCCTGGCCGACACCGTCAGTGTGATGTACGCCGGCCGCATCGTTGAAAGCGGCGACGTCGCCCGGGTGCTGACCCAGCCACGCCATCCTTACACCCATGGCCTGATCGCCTCGGCGCCGTCGCGCAATCCGCGCGGCCAGGCCTTGCGCCAGATTCCCGGCAGCACGCCGTCGCTGCTGAAACTGCCCACGGGCTGCGCCTTCCGCGACCGCTGCGCGCACGCTACCATGGAATGCGCACAGACCCCGGAGACGCGCATCGTCGACGGCCGCGCCTTGCGTTGTTTCCATCCGATGGCCGATGCGCCCGCAGGGAGCATCGCATGAACCAGGAACACGACAACATGCCGCCATTGCTGGAACTGCGCCACGTTTCCAAACGCTTCGTCAAGCCGCTCGACAGCGCGGCGAAGACTTCCAACCTGATCACACGGCCGTTCGGCAAAGTCCTGCACGAGGAAGTCGTGCATGCAGTCGACGACGTCAGCCTGCACATCAACGCGGGGGAGGTGGTCGGCCTGGTCGGTGAGTCAGGGTGCGGGAAATCGACGCTCGGCCGCATGGCGGTGGGTCTGCACGGCCTGACCGAAGGGCAGCGCCTGTGGCAAGGGGAAGATATCGACGCGCTGCCGCCGCAGCAACGGCGTGCGCGCCAGCTGGCAATCCAGATGATTTTCCAGGATCCCTATGCCTCGCTCAATCCGCGTTTGCGCGTGGTCGATATCGTCGGCGAAGCGCCGGTCGTGCACGGCATCACCGGCAAGCGCGAGCAGCAGGACTATGTCGCCGACCTGCTGCAGCGCGTGGGCCTGAGCGGCGACATGCTGCGCCGTTTTCCGCATCAGTTTTCCGGCGGCCAGCGCGCCCGCGTCGGCATCGCCCGCGCGCTCGCGGTCAAGCCGAAATTCCTGGTCTGCGACGAAGCGGTGGCGGCGCTCGACGTGTCGATCCAGGCGCAGGTGCTCAATCTGTTCATCAAGCTGCGCGACGAACTCGACCTGACCTATCTGTTCATCAGCCACGACCTCGGCGTGGTGCGGCATATCTCAGACCGGGTGCTGATCATGTATCTGGGACGCATCGTCGAATCGGCGCCGACCGACGCCGTCTTCGCACGCGCCAACCATCCCTATACGCAGGCATTGCTGGCCTCGGCACCAAAGCTGGAAGTCGGCAAGGCGACCTACTTCGCCGTCAAGGGCGAAATCCCGTCGCCGCTGCATCCACCTTCGGGATGTCACTTCCATCCGCGCTGTCCGCATGCGATGCCGCGCTGCTCGGTGGAAAAACCGTTGTTGCGTGAAATCGCGCCGGGCCACAAGTCTGCGTGCCATCTCAACGACGCACAATAAAAAACGCCGGCGATCATGCCGGCGTTTTTTTCAAGCGTCAGCGCATCACGACGCCAGTTTTTTCACCAGCTTCAAAATGAATTCGCGGCTATCGTACAGACGCGGAATCTCCACACGCTCATCCAGTCCGTGTGTGCGCAGGTCGGCCGGGTCGAAGAACAAGCCGGAGACGCCGTACATCGGAATCCCCGCATTGCGCGCGAAGCGGCTGTCGGTCGCGCCAGTGCTCATGAACGGAATCACCGGCACGCCTGGCCACATCTCGCCCGTCAATGCTTCGATGGTCGAGAACATCTCGCCCTGCAGCGGCGACACCGGGCTGCGGGTCGGCTTGGCGTACTGGCGCATGGTGATCTTGTCGTTGGCGCCGTTGTTGGTGATCACCTGCTTCAGTTGCGCCTCGACCTTGTCCGGATCATCGAACGGCAGCATGCGGCAGTTGACCACCGCCTTGGCCGATTGTGGCAGGGCGTTTTCGGCGTGGCCGGCATTGACCATCGTGGCCGTACAGGTGGTGCGCAGTTGCGCGTTGTACAGCGGCGTCTTCGACAGGCGCTCGATGACGGCGGCATCGGTGCTGCCGTTGCCGACTGCGCGCATGTCGTCAGCCAGTTGGCCCGACATCAGCGGCGCGGTGCGGCTGAAGTAGGTCTTGGTGACGTCGGCCAGCATCACCGGGAAGCGATAGGCGCCAAGACGCGCGAGTGCTTCCGACATGGCGTAGATTGGATTGGTGGTGGTCGGCAGCGAGCTGTGGCCGCCGACGTCGCGCAGTTCGAATTCATAGGTGGTGTACAGCTTCTCGGCGATCTGCACGCGGTGCAGGTTGGGTTTGCCGTTGCGCAGTTCCCCGCCGCCGCCTTCGTTGATGCCGAATTCCGCCTTCAACAACTCAGGTTTGTTCTTGAGCAGCCACATCGCGCCGTTGCTTTCGACGTCGCCGCGCTCTTCATCGGCAGTCAGCGCCATGATGATGTCGCGCTGCGGCTTGAAGCCTTCCTGCCTCAGCTGGCTCAGCACCGAGACGAAGGAAGAGGCCATCGCCTTGTCGTCAATGGAGCCGCGGGCGGTGAAGTAGCCGTCTGTTTCCTGCAGCTTGAAGGGATCGGTTTTCCAGTCTTCGCGCTTGGCTTCGACCACGTCGATGTGCGCCATCAGCAGCATCGGTTTCTTGGTACCCGTGCCTTTCCAGCGCAGCACCAGATTGCCCTTGCGCGGGAAGGGTTCGATGATCTGCATTTCATCCTTGCTGAACCCGGCCTTGAGCAGGACATCCTGCATCGCCTGCGCCGCTTGCGTGGTGCTGCCGACGGAATGGGTGGTGTTGATCTCGACCAGTTCCTTGTAGATCGCATGGAAGCTTTGTTGCTGCGGCGTCAACTGCGCGGACGTCTGAGCGAAGGTGGTGCTGCAGGCAAGGACGGCTGCAGCACAGGCGATGCTGCGCAGAGGGGGAAAGCGGAAGTGCATGGCAAGTCTCCTGAGGGGAAATTGAATTATTTCTTGTGGGAAAATGATCCTAACGCAAGCCGCCTTTGTCTGCAATTTTGTTCAATACGGCCGACGCTGCGTTCCCTAGCATCGGGACCTCATCTACGAGGGAGTGATGCAACATGGTCATGCAGGAATTCGTCATGCTGGCGGCGGCACATTGGCTGGCGCTGGTCAGTCCGGGGCCGGATTTTCTTTTGCTGTTGCGCAGCGCCTTGCGCCACGGTCGCCGCAACGGCATCGGCGCCAGCCTCGGGATCGCGTGCGCCAACGGCGTCTACATCGTGCTGGCGTTGGCCGGTTTCAGCCTGTTGCAGCGTAGTCCGGGCGCGCTGATGGTGATGAAGTTGCTGGCGGCGGCCTATCTTGCATACATCGGCTGGGCCTTCATGCAGGCCAGTCGTTCGGCGCCATCGTTGAAGAAGGAAGAGGCCGGCGGGATCAGTCGCGACGGCTTCCTGCGCGGCTTCGTCGCCGGCTTTTTGTCGGGCGGCCTGAATCCGAAAAACGGCTTGTTCTATCTCGGCCTGTTCACGTTGATGGTGAGCACCGGCACCGGCATGCAGCTCAAGCTGTTGTACGGCTTGTGGATGTTCGCAGCGGTGTTCCTCTGGGATGCCGGGCTGGTGCTGGCGGTGTCGAACGTGCGCGTGGCGAACTGGATCGCCCGCTACTTCGCGCGCGCCGAATGGCTGGCCGGCGTCGTCCTGCTGCTGGGCGGCATCGCATTGGCGATTGCTGCCGTGGTCGCTGTTGGCTAGGCAACCAACTGATACTGCGCCGGCGTAGCCGCCACGCGTGATTTGAAGATGCGGTGGAAATGGCTCTGGTCCGCGAAGCCGGTGCGATAGGCGACGTCGGCCAGTGACGCGCCGCGCCGGAGGAAGTCGCGCGCCAGGTTGATGCGCATGTCGAGTTGCAGCGCGTGCGGCGTCATGCCGAACTGCGCGCGGAACTGGCGGATCAGCTGATAGCGCCCGACCCCGGCCAGTTGCGCCAGCGTCTCCAGCGCGATCTTGTCGCAGCAATGCGCTTGCAGATAATCGCGCACGCTTTGCAGGTCGGCGCAGCGCGCCTGATGCATTTCGAGGTCGGCTTCCCGGCATATCCCGAACAGTTCGCACAGCGCGGCGATCAGTACGGTTTCCTTTTGCAATGTTTCGTCCTTGCCGCTCATGGCCGCGGTGATGTCATCCATCAATTCGCATGCGCGCGGAGAATGCAGAACCTGGGACGCAGGCAGGGCGTCGAGATCGTTTTCCTGGAGCAATTGCAGCAGCCATTGCCGGTCGAGGTGGAACATGCGGTAGCCCCAGCTTTCACGGTCGGCCGGATTGCATGAATGCACTTCGTCGGCGTTGATCAGCACGACATCGCCGGGACCGATCTGTGTTTGCTGGCGCGGCAGCGAAAACGTGCTGGCGCCGGCGTCGACCACGCCGATCGAGAAGGTGGGATGCGTGTGTGGCGCGTAACAGCTGACGCTGCCGACCGCACGCCGGCCTTCGCAGAACGGCAACGCGGCGTCACGCCAGAATTCGATGGCAGGGGTGGAAGCGGAAACTGAGTGAAGTTGTCGGGATGACATCGTAAAGCCTTCGCAAAGAATGCTGCATTTTAAGATAAAGTAGCAGCTTGCCGCGCCATTCCGTCGCGCGCTTCGTTTAGTTGATTGCCATGAATTCCGTTTCCGAACCCATCGTCGTCCGCGCCGCCTGCCCGCACGATTGCCCCGACACGTGCGCCTTGCTGGTGACCGTCAAGGACGGCGTCGCCACCGAGGTCAAAGGCGACCCCGATCATCCGACCACCGCCGGCGTGCTCTGCACCAAGGTGTCGCGCTACACCGATCGTACCTATCACAAGGACCGCCTGCTGCATCCCATGAAGCGCGTCGGCAAAAAAGGCGAAGGAAAATTCGAGCGCGTCAGCTGGGACGAAGCGCTCGATACGATCACCGCGCGGCTGAAGGAGGTCGCCGCGCGCGATCCTCAGGCGATCCTGCCATACAGCTACGCCGGCACCATGGGCCTGGTGCAAGGCGAGTCGATGGCGATGCGTTTTTTCAATCGCATCGGGGCCTCGCAACTGGACCGCACCATCTGCGCCTCGGCCGGCGCGGCCGGCTACAAGTACACGCTGGGCACGCGCCTGGGCGCCGACACCGAGCACGTGCAGGACGCCAGGCTGATCATTATCTGGGGCGGCAATCCGATCGCCTCCAACCTGCATTTCTGGATGCGCGTGCAGGAAGCGAAACGACGCGGCGCCAAACTGATCGCCATCGATCCCTACCGGTCGCTGAGCGCCGAAAAATGCCACCAGCATATCGCCCTGCTGCCGGGTACTGACGCGGCGCTGGCGCTGGGCATGATGCATGTGCTGATCAACGAGGACCTGCTCGATGCCGATTACATTGAGCGGCACACGCTGGGCTTCGATCAGTTGAAGCAGCGCGTGCAGGAGTGGCCGCCGCAACATACCGCAGAAGTGTGCGGCATCAGCGCCGATGAAGTGGTGCAGCTGGCGCGCGACTACGGCGCCGCGGCGCGACGCGGCGAGATCACGCTGATCCGCGCCAACTACGGTTTGCAGCGCGTGCGCGGCGGCGGCATGGCGGTGCGCAATATCGCCTGCCTGCCGGCGCTGGTCGGCGCTTGGCGTCATGCCGGCGGCGGTCTGCAGTTGTCGACCTCCGATTCATTCCCGAAGAACGGCGCCTTCCTGCAACGACCTGACCTGCTGCTGCAGCATAACAACGGTGTGCCGACGCGCACTATCAACATGAGCACCATCGGTGACGATCTGCTGCGCGAGGCGTCTGTCGACTTTGGTCCGCGCGTCGAAGCGATGATCGTCTATAACTCCAACCCGGTTGCGGTCGCGCCGGAGTCCGGCAAGGTGATGCAGGGCTTCGCGCGCGAAGATCTGTTCACGGTGGTGCTGGAACATTTCCAGACTGACACCGCCGACTATGCCGACATCCTGTTGCCGGCCACCACGCAGCTCGAGCACATCGACGTCCACGCGACGTACGGCCACGTCTACATGATGGCCAACAACGCCGCCATTGCGCCGTTGGGTGAGGCCAAGGCCAACTCGGAGATTTTCCGTTTGCTGGCGGCGCGCATGGGATTCACCGAAGACTGCTTCAAGGACAGCGACGACGCGATTGCTGCTCAGGCCTTCGATCGCCGCAATCCGCGCGCCGCCGATTACGACTGGGAACGCCTCAAGGAGAAAGGTTGGCAGCGCCTCAACATGCCGGCGGCGCCATTTGCCGACGGCGGCTTCGGCACGCCTTCAGGCAAGTGCGAGTTCTATTCCGCGCGCATGCTGGCCGATGGCCTCGACCCATTGCCTGCCTATATCGCGCCGTATGAATCAGCGGCCAGCAATGCAGCGCTGGCGCAGAAATATCCGCTGGCGATGATTTCGCCGCCGGCGCGCAACTTCCTCAACTCCTCCTTCGTCAACGTGCAGAGCCTGCGCGACACTGAAGGCGAACCGCATCTCGACATCCACCCCGCTGATGCCGCCGCGCGCGGCATCGTCAGCGGCGCCAAGGTCAGGATTTTCAATGACCGCGGCAGCATGCTGGCCAAGGCGCGCGTGACGCCGAAAGCGCGCGTCGGACTGGTGGTGGGTTTGTCGATCTGGTGGAAGAAATTTTCCGGCGACGGCAAGAACGCCAACGAAGTGACCAGCCAGCGCCTCACCGACATGGGCAATGCGCCGACGTTCTATGACGTGCTGGTGCAGGTCGAGGCATGCCCGTCCGGCGTCTGAGCAAACTTCCCCGATTCGTCCTGGCGGCAAGCCTGGGCGCGGCCTTGCTGTTGGCGGCCGGTTGCAGTTCGCTGGGTTACTACGCGCAGGCGGCGCACGGCCAGTTTTCGTTGCTGGCGGAAGCACGGCCGATCGACGACTGGCTGGCAGATCCGCACACGTCGGAGCGCCTGCGCGGCAAGCTGCAGACGGTGCGCGAGATCCGTCGCTTCGCGGTGCAGCAACTGGCGCTGCCCGACAACGGCAGCTACAAGAGCTACGCGCAGCTACAGCGGCCCTTCGTAGTGTGGAACGTGGTGGCGGCGCCGGCTTTGTCGCTGACGGCGCGGCAATGGTGTTTCCCGGTCGCCGGCTGCGTCGACTATCGCGGCTACTACAGCCAGCAGGACGCGCAGCAATATGCAGACGGCCTGGTCAAGGAGGGCGATGATGTCCAGGTGCTGGGCGTGCCCGCCTACTCGACATTGGGCTGGTTCAACGATCCGGTCATGTCGACCTTCATCAATTATCCCGACGCCGAACTGGCGCGCCTGATCTTCCACGAACTGGCGCATCAGGTGGCGTACGCCAAGGGCGATTCACAGTTCAACGAGTCGTATGCGACCACGGTCGAAGAAATCGGCCTGGAGCAATGGCTGCAGGCGCATCATGACGACAGATTGCGCGAAGCCTATAAGGTGTTTGCCGGACGCAAGCAGGATTTTCTTGAACTCCTGCTGAAATACCGGTCTCAGTTGGAGGCCAATTACGACGGCGACGGCAGCGACGCCGACAAGCTACGCCGCAAGGCCGGGATCTTCGATGCGCTGCGTGCCGAATACCAGCAACTCAAGGTGCGGTGGGGCGGTTTCTCCGGTTACGACCGCTGGTTCGCCATGCCATTGTCGAACGCCCATCTGGCGCTCGTCGGCACTTATCACGACCGCGTGCCGGCGTTTCGAGAACTGTTCCGGCGCAGTAGCGGCTTCGCCGATTTCTTCGAGAAGGTGAAAGCGCTGGCGAAGCTCGACAAGGCGACGCGCAATGAACAGCTGGATCGTCTGCAGAACGATGTTCAGCCGCTGCATTCGGCGGCGAAGTGAACCTCGGAGTGTAAAAGTTGCCAATTTGGAAAAGATGGGGCAAGGTAGGGCTTTGCATGCAGTTGCTGCAAGCAGACGGGAAGAAACGAGAAAATTTCCTTAAATTTTCTCAAAATACTTGCCCTTAACGAGATTGGCCGATAGCATCTGCATTAAATAAAAACACAACCGTGCTTTTTTCTGCAGTGCGCGCCCAAGCCGCGGGAAACAACCGGCAGCCGCCCTGAACCGGAGACAAAAGGAACAATATGGACAAATTCTGGCTTGCATCTTATCCCGCAGGCGTCCCAGCCGACATCGACCCGAACCGCTACCAGTCGCTGGTGCAGCTGATCGACGAAGCCTTCGCCAAATACGCCGACCGCAACGCCTATGTCTGCATGGGCAAGCACATGACCTACGGCGAACTGGATCAACTGTCCAAATCGCTCGCCGCCTGGCTGCAAAGCACCGGTCTGCAAAAGGGCGCACGCGTGGCGATCATGATGCCCAACGTGCTGCAATATCCGCTTGCCATCGCCGCCATCCTGCGCGCCGGCTACACAGCGGTGAACGTCAATCCGCTGTACACGCCACGCGAACTCGAACATCAGTTGAAGGACTCTGGCGCCGAAGCCATCTTCGTGCTTGAGAACTTCGCCTGTACGCTCGCCAAGGTCATCGCCAACACCAGCGTCAAGCACGTCGTAGTGGCGAGCATGGGCGAGATGCTGGGCGGCCTCAAGGGCGCCATCGTCAACCTGGTGGTGCGCCACGTCAAGAAGCTGGTGCCGGCATTCTCGCTGTCGCAGTCGATCACCTTCAAGCAGGCGCTGTCGACCGGCCATGGCAAGGCCCCGACGCCGGTCGAAGTCGGCCACGACGACATCGCCTTCCTGCAATACACCGGCGGCACCACCGGCGTCGCCAAGGGCGCGGTGCTGACGCATCGCAACCTGGTCGCCAACGTGTTGCAGGCGGAAGAGTGGCTGATGCCGGCACTCAAGCAGGGCGCCAAGCTCGACCAGCTGGTGTTCATCTGCGCGCTGCCGCTGTATCACATCTTCGCGCTGACGGTGTGCAACATGCTGGGCACCCGCGAAGGTGCGCTCAACGTGCTGATCCCGAATCCGCGCGACATCCCCGGTTTCATCAAGGAGCTGGGCAAGTACAAGGTCAACACCTTCCCGGCGGTCAATACGTTGTACAACGCGCTGCTGAACCATCCCGATTTCGCCAAGCTGGATTTCTCCGGCTATCGCTGCTGCGTCGGTGGCGGCATGGCGGTGCAAAAGTCGGTGGCGGACAAATGGAAGAAGGTCACCGGTTGCCCGATCATCGAAGGTTACGGCTTGTCTGAAACCTCGCCGATCGCCAGCGCCAATCCGTGCACGATCACCGACTACACCGGCACCATCGGCCTGCCGCTGCCGTCGACCGAGTTCCAGATCCTCGACGACGACGGCAAGCCGGTGCCGCTTGGCCAGCCCGGTGAAATCGCGATCCGCGGTCCGCAAGTCATGGCCGGTTACTGGAATCGCCCTGACGAAACCGAAAAGGTCATGACGCCGGATGGCTTCTTCAAGTCGGGCGACATCGGCATCATGGACGAGCGCGGCTATACCCGCATCGTCGACCGCAAGAAGGACATGATCCTGGTCTCCGGTTTCAACGTCTATCCGAACGAAATCGAAGGCGTGGTCGCGGCGCATCCGGGTGTGCTGGAATGCGCGTGCGTTGGTGTGCCCGACGAGCACACCGGTGAAGCGGTCAAGCTGTTCGTGGTGCGCAAGGACAAGTCGCTGACCGCCGAGCAGTTGATGGCGTACTGCAAGGAGCAGTTCACCGGCTACAAGAAACCGAAGTACATCGAGTTCCGCGATGAACTGCCCAAGACTAACGTCGGCAAGATCCTGCGCCGTGAACTGCGCGATGAAAAGAAAGCCGAGAAGAAAGCTGCATGACGGATTGCAGCTGATTTTCTGAGACAGGATTTTTCTGGCGCAGAAATAAAAACGCGACCTTCAAGGTCGCGTTTTTTATGGCCGCAAGAATTGAGATCAGGTCTGCTTCCAAGCGCTGACGAAAGCATCGGCATTCTTCCTGACCTGTTCCTTCGTCATCCCGGGTTTGTACAATGCTGAGCCGAGGCCGAAAGCAGAAGCGCCGGCCGCAGTAAATTCCTTCAGGCTGGCCGGCGTGATGCCGCCCACCGGCACCAGCATGACGCTGGCCGGAATCACGGCGCGCCAAGCCTTGACCACCACCGGCCCGAGTTGCTCGGCCGGGAACATCTTGAGAATATCCGCACCCGCTGCGAGCGCCGCAAAGGCTTCGGTCACGGTCGCCACGCCGGGCGCGCTGGCCAGGCCGGCAGCGGTAGCGGCGCGGATGACTTCCGGATCGCTGTGCGGCATGACAATCAGCTGGCCCTCGGCATCCTTGACCTGCAACACCTGCGCCGGCGACAGCACCGTCCCGGCGCCGACCATGCAATTGGCCGGCAGTACGTTGCGCAATACACGGATGCTCTCGAACGGCTCGGGTGAATTCAACGGGACTTCAATGATGCGAAAGCCTGCGTCGTACAAGGCCTGGCCGACCGCTTCGACTTCATCGGGACGGATGCCGCGCAAGATTGCGATCAGTCCGCATTGCTTCAGTGCTTCTTTCAACATGGTGTTTCTCCAGTGAGCCGGATGGTTCAGTTCAGCAGTCCGGCTTGTAGCGCGATCTTCCACAGGCCGCGTTCGGTGGCTTGCGCCGCAATGTCGATGCGGCTCAGTCCGTACACGTTCAGCGCGGTGTGATAACGCGCGCACAATTTGTCGTCGCCGATCAGGATGATGTGCGGCTCGGCGGTGCAGCCGGCGTCGGCGCGCGTCGCTTTGAGCGCGGCGATTTCATGGCCGATCAGCAGGCCGGAGAGGTAATCCGGCTGGCTCGTTGCGCCGAGTTGGCCGACCAGCCCCAACGTGCGGCTGCTGAAGACGTTCGACAGTACGCCGGCACGGCCATCCTCCGAAGACGCAACGCGCAGGCCGCGTTCGAACGCGGCCGGATCGCTTTGCTCGCGGTGTTCCATGGTGCGGCCGAGGATGGTGTGCTGGCTCAGCGCCGCATAGACTTCACCGGTCATGAAGGTGTCGAAATGCGTCATGGTGCGGTTCTGCGCATTACCTTGCACGCGTATCCATTTCGAGTGCGTACCGGGCAATCCGATCAATACCTCATCGCTGCCTTGCCAGGTGTCGAGTGCGCCGACCACCTGGGTCTCTTCGCCGCGGATCACGTTCGGCAACCCTGCACGCTGAAGCAGGCCGGGCACGATGTGCAGCGTGCGGCCGGCGCCGAGGTCGACGCGCGTCAGTTGCTTGCCGACGTCGGCCACGGCGAGCGGGATTTCAACGTAGCTCGCCTCACGCCAGCCCTGCGCGCTGCCGACCATGCCGGCGGCAATCAATGCTGTCGCAGGATTACTGTGCAGCCAGTCGCCGCAGGCTTCGTCGAAGGCCTTGGCGAAACCGGCCACGCGGCTGAAGTCTCCTTCGACCACGGGCAGGTTCATGATGCCCCACGGCAGGCCGCGTTTGTCCAGTACGGCGCCATCCTCACCGAGACGATAGGCGCGCAGCGACGTGGTGCCCCAGTCGAGCGCGATGAGCCGGGTTGCTGTGGCGCTCATGATGTTTCCCGGTTTAACGCGGTACCGGCGTCAGCAACGGCTTGCCGCTGAAATGCGCTTGCAGGTTGTCGAAGGCCAGGTCGGCCATGGCGGTGCGGGTGATGACGGTGCCGCTGGCCATGTGCGGCGTCAGCGTGAGGTTCGGCAGCTTGGCCAGCGCTTCCGGCACGTTGGGTTCGTTCTCGAACACGTCGAGGCCGGCGCCGGCGATCTTGCCTTCCTGCAGCGCCTGGATCAGCGCCGTCTCGTCGACCACCGAACCGCGCGCGACATTGATCAGAAAGCCCTTGGGGCCGAGCGCATCAAGCACGTCGGCATTGATCAGCGCGCGCGTGCCGGCGCCGCCCGGCATCGACAGCACCAGGAAATCGACTTCGCCGGCCAGCGTCTTGAGGTCGGCCACGTAGCGGTAGGGTACGTCGCTCTGCGGCGAGCGGTTGTGATAGGAGATGTCCATATCGAAGGCGGCGGCGCGTTTGGCGATGGCCTTGCCGATGCGGCCCAGGCCGACGATGCCCAGGCGCGAGCCGGTGACCTTGGTGGTCAACGCGAACGGTCCTTTTTTCCACTCGCCGGAGCGGGCGAAGCGGTCGGCGTCCACCACGCGGCGCGCAGTCGAGAGCAGCAGGGTCATGGCAAAGTCGGCGACGTCGTCGGTCAGCACGTCGGGTGTATTGGTCACTTCGATGCCGCGCTCGCGTGCGGCGACGGCGTCGACGCCGTCATAGCCGACGCCGAAGACGGAGATGATTTCCAGCGCCGGGAAGCGGGCGATGTAGTCGCGCGAGACCTTGGTTTCGCCCTTGGAGGCAATGCCGCGGATCGACGGTGCGACGGCGGCCAGCGCTGCTTCGCTCAGCGCGTTGGCGTCATGGCAGGTGAAATGGTCTTGCAGGCGTTGCATCAGGTGCGGCGGCAGTGCGGCGGCGATGAGGATGTCGGGACGTGCTGAAGTAGAAGTCATGGGGTGGTCTTGAGCGGTGGGTGAAAGACGGTTGGGAGGCCGGCGCGCCAGGGAAGACTGCGCGCCGGTCCGGAAATGCTTCAGGTCAAGCGGCGCACCAGCCGCCGCCGAGGTCTTGCAGGCCGCTGGTGATCGGCACGCTGTCGCCGGGAGCCAGCGGGGGCAGGTCGCGCGGCTTGCGGTTTTCATCGGTGGCGACGTAGGTCAGGGTGGCTTCGGTGACCTTGACCACTTCGGCCTGCAGGCGGTTGCGCTCGGCGTAAACCTCGACATTGACGGTGATCGAGGTTTTGCCGACTTTGACGATATCAGCGTAAAACGACAGCAGATCGCCGACGAAGACGGGGTGTTTGAACAGGAAGGAGTTGACCGCAATGGTTGCGACACGGCCGTTGGCGCGCTTGGTGGCAGGCAGCGAACCGGCGATATCGACCTGCGCCATGATCCAGCCGCCGAAGACGTCGCCGTAGACATTGGCGTCGGATGGCATGGGCATCACACGCAGATGCGGCATTTTGCCGACGGGAAGCGAAGTATTGTGCTGACTGGTCATTACGTTTCCTTTTGAAAGCGTGAAGTCCTGCGGACTCTTATAATGCGGAAGATCAGGGAGAACCTCCTAGTTTATAGGAGTCGCGGGATCTTCGCGGCTCCTCCGCAAAACAAAAGCACAAATTTTTCCGGGCAATTTTTTCATGCGTCGATATCCGCCATCCGCCGCGCCGCAAGCTGCGCGCACACCTTCCGTTCCCGCTCATAGCGACTGGCAAACGCTGGGCACCTTGCTGCCCTACCTGTGGACCTATAAATGGCGGGTGCTGCTGGCGCTGGCTTTCCTCGTCGGCGCCAAGCTGACCAACATCGGCGTACCCTTGTTGCTTAAGCAACTGGTCGATCGCATGACCATCGGTCCGAACAATCCGCAAGCGCTGCTGGTGCTGCCGTTGTCGCTGCTCATCGCGTATGGTGCGTTGCGGCTGGCGACCACTGTGTTCACCGAATTGCGCGAATTCATCTTCGCCAAGGTGACCCAGCGCGCGGTGCGCACCATTGCGCTGAAGGTGTTCCGCCACCTGCATGCGCTGTCGCTGCGCTTCCACCTGAACCGCCAGACCGGCGGCATGACGCGCGACATCGAGCGCGGTACCCGCGGGGTGTCGTCGCTGGTGTCGTATGCGCTGTTCAGCATCCTGCCGACGCTGATCGAAATTGCCCTGGTGCTGGTCTACCTGGTGCTGCATTACGAAATCTGGTTCACCGTCATCACGGCCGGTGCGCTGGTGCTGTACATCGTGTTCACGATTACCGTGACCGAATGGCGCACGCACTTCCGCCGCACCATGAACGACCTCGATTCGCGCGCCAATTCCAAGGCCATCGATTCGCTGCTCAACTACGAAACCGTGAAGTACTTCAGCAACGAGGATTTCGAGGCGCGCCGCTACGACGAAGGCCTGCAGCGCTACGAAGCGGCTGCGGTCAAGTCGCAGTCATCGCTGTCGCTGCTCAACTCGGGACAGTCGGCCATCATCGCCATCGCGGTGACGCTGATCCTGTGGCGCGCCACGCAAGGCGTGATCAGCGGCAGGATGAGCCTGGGCGACCTGGTGCTGGTCAACGCCTTCATGATCCAGCTGTACATTCCGCTCAATTTCCTCGGCGTGATCTACCGCGAAATCAAGCAGAGCCTGGCCGACATGGAGCGCTTGTTTTCGCTGCTGGAGCAGAACAAGGAAATCGCCGATGCACCGGATGCGAAACCGCTGGTGACGAACGGCGCGGCGCTGCGTTTTTCGCATATCGATTTCGGCTACGAAAGCAAACGGCAAATCCTGTTCGACGTCGATTTTGAAGTCGCCGCCGGCACCACCACGGCGGTGGTCGGCCACAGCGGCTCGGGCAAGTCGACGCTGTCGCGCTTGCTGTATCGTTTCTACGATATCGACGCCGGCGCCATCACCATCGACGGCCAGGACCTGCGCAACGTCACCCAGGCCTCGCTGCGCAAGGCGATCGGCATTGTGCCGCAGGACACCGTGCTGTTCAACGACACCATCGAGTACAACATCGGCTACGGCAAGCCCGGCAGCAGCAAGGAAGAAATCGTCGCCGCCGCCAAGGCCGCCTATGTACATGACTTCATCGAGTCGCTGCCGGACGGTTACGAAACCACCGTCGGCGAGCGCGGCCTGAAGCTGTCCGGCGGCGAGAAGCAGCGCGTGGCGATCGCGCGCACCCTGTTGAAGAATCCGGCCGTGCTGATTTTCGACGAGGCGACTTCGGCGCTCGATTCCAAGGCCGAGCAGGCGATCCAGGAACAACTGAGCGAGATTGCCGAAAGCCGCACCACGCTGATCATCGCGCATCGCCTGTCGACCATCGTCGATGCGCATCAGATCCTGGTGCTGGAGCATGGGCGTATCATCGAGCGCGGCACGCATACGCAACTGCTTGCCGCTGACGGCGCCTACGCCCAGATGTGGGCGCGCCAGCAGGCGCGCGAGGATGGTGACGAGGGCGCCGAGCCGCTGTCGCCGTCGCTGCAACTGGCGTAAGCGGATCATCACAACAACGACAACGCGAGCGGCTCCATCGTAGGGCCCTCCGGAGGGATGGAAGCATGGAAACCAAATGGCTGGAAGATTTCATTTCCCTGGCTGAAACGCGCAGTTTCAGCCGCTCCGCCGAATTGCGCCACGTGACGCAGCCGGCGTTTTCGCGGCGCATTCAGTCGCTCGAAGCCTGGCTCGGCTCCGATCTGATCGACCGTACATCCTATCCCACGCGGCTGACGGCAGCGGGGGAGGTGTTCTACGAGCAGGCAGTGGAAATGCTGGGCCAGATCAACAATACCCGTGCGCTGTTGCGCGGCAAGCGTCCGGCGGCCCAGACCACGGTCGATTTCGCGGTGCCGCATACCTTGTCGCTGACGTATTTTCCAAAGTGGCTCAGTTCGCTGGAGTCCGGCTTCGGCGCGCTCAACACGCGCCTGATTGCGCTTAACGTGCATGACGCCGTGATGACCATCGTCGAAGGCGGCTGCGACCTGCTGCTGTGCTACCACCATCCGCGCCAGCCGGTGCAGCTCGATTCGAGCCGCTACGACATGCTCAGCATGGGCAAGGAAAGCGTGCGTCCGTATTCGCGCTGCGACCGCACCGGCAAGCCGGATTACGTTTTCCCGGGGAGTTCCAAGTCGCCGTTGCCGTTCCTGTCCTACACGCCGAATGCCTACCTCGGCCGCATGGTGGAGCTGATCATGACCGACGCCAAGAAGCCGCTCCATCTTGAAAAACACTACGAAACCGACATGTCCGAAAGCCTCAAGATGATGGCCCTGGAAGGGCATGGCGTGGCCTTCCTGCCGGAATCCTCGGTCACGCGCGAGGTGCGCAACAAGCAACTCGCGCGCGCCGACGGCGCCCAGGGCGAGTGGGAAGTCGAGATGGAAATCCGCCTCTACCGCGAACGCCCGACTCCGCAGCGCAGCGGCAAGGTGGTGGTGGCGCGCTTGTGGGATTACCTTCTCGAGCTCGAGGAGGGCAGAAATGCTGCGGTCGTGCGGACAAAAAAGGCCTCGAAAGCCGCATGACAGCGGGCTCAAACCATAACTATGCATGGAACGCATAGTTGCATGCGCACAAAGCATTAGCTTTGCTGCATCGCATTGACCTACGATGGCGTCGCTGTCGATGGCGTGCCTGGATGTCAAGTTTGCGCGATGGTTTTGTGCAGGCGCATCCGCACTCCCGGCCGGGCTTTTCGCCCGGCGGCGGCTGAAAAATTAAACAACATTGCGCGACAATGCGGACGTTACCGGAGTAGGATGGCGTTGGCTTGAATTCCCGTTGATTTCCGCGATTTTGGTTAATTTTGCAGCAGCCTCGGCCAGCATGGCTTAAGCGTGGCAACATCAAGGAGCGATTGCATCATGTCGAACGAACCACTCAAGCAGCACGAAGTCCCCTCATACGTAACCCCGCATGGCATCGGCCCATGGGGCGTCTATCTCGAACAAATCGACCGCGTCACCCCCCACCTCGGCTCGCTGGCGCGCTGGGTGGAAACCCTGAAACGTCCCAAGCGCATCCTGATCGTCGACGTACCCATCGAGCGCGACGACGGCACCATCGCCCACTTCGAAGGCTACCGCGTGCAGCACAATACCTCGCGCGGTCCGGGCAAGGGCGGCGTGCGTTTCCACCAGGACGTCACCTTATCGGAAGTCATGGCGCTGTCGGCCTGGATGACCGTCAAGAATGCCGCGGTCAACGTGCCTTACGGCGGCGCCAAGGGTGGTATCCGTGTTGATCCGAAGACCTTGTCGCGTGGCGAACTGCAGCGCATGACGCGTCGCTACACCAGCGAAATCGGCATCATCATCGGACCAAACAAGGACATTCCCGCACCTGACGTCAATACCGATTCGCAGATCATGGCATGGATGATGGATACCTATTCCATGAACCAGGGCAGTACGGCATCGGGCGTGGTCACCGGCAAGCCGATTTCGCTCGGCGGCAGCCTGGGTCGCCACGAAGCTACCGGCCGCGGCGTGTTCGTGGTCGGCTGCGAAGCTGCTGCAAAACGCGGTCTCGACATCAAGGATGCACGCGTTGCGGTGCAGGGTTTCGGCAACGTCGGCGGCATCGCCGCACGTCTGTTTGCGGAAGCCGGCGCCAAGGTCGTGGCGGTGCAGGATCACATCACGACGGTCGTGCGCGACAGCGGCCTGGATGTGCCGGCATTGCAGGCGTATGTGGCCGAACATGGCAGCGTCCAAGGCTTTCCGGGCGCCGACGAAGTGAAGGATCGCGCCCTGTTTTGGGCGACCGATTGCGACATTCTGGTGCCTGCCGCGCTCGAACAACAAATCACCGAAGCCAATGCATCGGTAATCCGCGCGAAGATCATTCTCGAAGGCGCGAACGGTCCGACCACACCGGCGGCAGATGACATCCTGCACGACAAGGGTGTGCTGATTGTGCCGGACGTGATCGCCAATGCCGGCGGCGTGACGGTGAGTTACTTTGAATGGGTGCAGGACTTCTCGAGCTTCTTCTGGACCGAAGACGAGATCAACCTGCGACTGACCCGCATCATGCGCGAAGCATTCGCAGCGGTGTGGCAACTGGCGGACGAAAAGAAAGTATCGTTGCGCACGGCTGCCTTCATCGTCGCCTGTACACGCGTGCTGCAGGCGCGTGAAATGCGCGGCCTGTATCCTTGATGTCCGGCACAGCAAAGCAAATGCAGTAACGCGACAAGCGGAAGAACTAAAAGACCAACATCTCCGCTTGTCGTGTGCAGTAAAAAAGATAAATTGGCAGCACGTTGTGCCGGCCGGAATTGCGAGAAACGCAGCTGCGTTTGATCGCATTTTTTCCGTGCTTGAAAACGAGCGATGCCACGCGCGAAGGAGGAGACGTCCACGCCGAATACAAGCCGTCCACGCTGACATGCATCACGCCGTTGATGCGCACCTTTCGTGCGCATTCCTGTGCGCGGGAGCATGCGCAGCACGATCTGCGGGCAGGCTTTCCTCCTTTTTGATGATTTCGCCGTATGCGCCTGCCGGCGGGGCTTTGGGCTGTTCGACTCAGCTCCCGCCAGGCGGCTAAATGAGGCAATAAGGGCTTGAATTGCCGCGCTGATCTCGCGATTGGGGACTTGATTTTCTGGCATGATACTTGCTCATTCTAAATCGCCGATGCAGTACGTCGGCAAGAGGGCGCGCGATGATGACTCGATATGCCAGCCAGGCGACGACGCGGTGGATCATCAACGCGATACTCCTTGGTTTATGCATGGCTTTGCCGATGCAGGGGCGGTCGGAAGGAACGCTGGAAAAAATCCAGCGCACCAACGCGGTGGTGATCGCCTACCTCAATGGCACGACGCCGTTTGCGTTTCTCGGCGAAGACAGGCAGGTGACCGGTTACACGATCGAGCTGTGCAGAAATATCGCGGAAGGCCTGCGCAAGGAGTTGAAGTTGCCGCACATGCAGGTGCAGTTCATGGAAGTCGATACGGTGACGCGTTTCATCGCGCTGGACCAGGGCAAGGCCGATCTGGAGTGCAGCACTTCCACGAACAATGCCGAGCGACGCAAGATTGCGGCATTCACCGTGCCGCATTTTTATGCCTCGGTGCGCATGCTGGTGAAGAAGGACTCCGGCATTCAGAATTGGGAAGACTTGCGCGGAAAAACGGTCGTTGTGCCGCGCAACACGCCGATGGTGAAATTGCTGGAGCAGCGCAGCAAGATACGGTCGCTGAATGTCAGGATCGTGGAAGTCGCGTATAACGAAGACGCTTTCGACAGCGTCGAGAGAGGTCGGGCGGATGCCTTCGTGATGGAAGACGTGCTGTTGCGGCGCTACCTGTTGTCGGCGCGGCAGCCCAAAAACTATTTGGTGGTGGGCGAGGCGCTGTCGCTGGAGCCGTACGGCATCATGATGCGCAAGGGCGACCCGGAGTTCAAGAAGTTCGTGGATCTGCAGATGGTGCGGATCGTGCGGTCAGGCGAGATTTTCAGGATTTACGATCGCTGGTTCGTGCAGCCGATCAGTGCGAAAGTGCCGTCGATGGAGATGCCGATGGGCTTCATTTTGCGCGATACTTTGCGGTATCCCACGGATAAGGTCGGCGACGATTGATCATCGCGCCGTTTTTGCTGCGACCGCGCATGGCGGGCGGCGCGCGGCAAGCGGGGCGGTTTTTGCAAGCTACGCCGAATTGAGAGCAAAATAGCCTCTTTTCAAGAATGAAGACTATTTTTGAAGAATGGCTTTTGGTACACTACGTAAAAATTTTTCCAGGAGGTCACATGAAGTTATTAAAGTTCGCAGGGGTGTTGGTTGGGGCAAGTGTTTTGATGGGCTCGGTCCACGCTGAAGAGTTCACCGGTCGTCTGAAAAAAATCAAGGAAACCGGCACGCTGACGCTGGGTGTTCGTGATGCATCAATTCCTTTCTCCTACCTGGACGACAAGCAATCGTATCAAGGTTACTCGATCGATCTGTGCCTGAAAGCGGCAACTGCGATCCAGAAGAAAGTTGGCCTGACTTCGCTGAACGTGAAGATGGTTCCCGTGACTTCGGCAACCCGTATTCCACTGATCGCCAACGGCACCACTGATATCTCGTGCGATTCCGCGACCAACAACATGGAACGTCAGAAGCAAGTTGCTTTCGCCGTCACCGAGTTCGTTACCGCGAACCGTTTCCTGACCAAGAAGGCCGCCAACCTGAAGACGCTGGATGACCTGAAGGGCAAGACCATCGTGTCGACTTCCGGCACCTCGAACCTGAAGCAGATCACCACGCTGAACACCGAACGCAACCTGGGCATGAACATCCTTGCTGCCAAGGATCACGCCGAAGCGTTCCTGATGGTTGAAACCGGCCGTGCAGTGGCGTTCGTCATGGACGATATCCTGCTGTCCTCGCTGGCTGCCAATTCCAAGGCGCCTGGCGACTACGTCGTTTCCAGCGAAGCGCTGTCGGTTGAGCCGTATGGCCTGATCCTGCCGCTGGGCGATGCCGCCTTCAAGAAGGTCGTGGATGATGCGCTGGTCAACGTCTACAAGGGCGACGACATCAAGAAGATCTACGCCAAGTGGTTCCAATCGCCGATCCCGCCTAAGGGTGTCAACCTGAACGTGCCGATGAGCCCGCAACTGCAAGCAGTCTTCGCCAAGCCAACTGATTCCGGCGAACCGTCCGCTTACGCAGCCGTGCCTGAAGCACAAAAGCAATCTTCGAAGAAGAAGTAAGTCGGAGAGACGCTTGAAAGCGCGGCATTTGCTTGCCGCGCAGCATGAAAAACGAAACGGGGGAGTTGTCCCCCGTTTTGTTTAAGTTGGCGAACAAAAGCAAGACCTGCTCAGAAGTCGTCTTTCACCTCAGATGAAAGCCGGCGCAGGCAGCCGAAGAGCGCCATGCAAAATGGAGTTCTTGATCGCAAACGAGTCGAGACGAGAAGACGAGGGCATTTATGCATTACAACTGGAATTGGGGCATATTCTGGGAGCAATCTCCCGACGGCATCCCCTACATCGATACATTACTGATCGGCCTGAAATGGACCATCGCCACGGCCGTACTGGCCTGGATCATGGCGCTTATTCTCGGCACGGTCATCGGCACCATCCGCACGACCCAGAAGCCATGGGCCGTCAAGATCGCCAACGGCTACGTTGAACTGTTCCGCAACATCCCATTGCTGGTCCAGATGTTCCTCTGGTACTTCGTGATGCCGGAACTGGTGCCTGCCGCAGTGGGAGACTGGCTCAAGAGCCTGCCCGAAGCGTCGTTCGTCACTGCCTTCCTGGCGCTCGGTTTCTTTACGTCCTCGCGCGTCGCCGTGCAGGTCAGCACCGGCATCAACGCCTTGCCGCGCGGTCAACGCATGGCCGGCGCCGCCCTGGGTCTGACGCCGGTGCAGACATATCGCTACGTGTTGCTGCCGATGGCGTTCCGCATCATCATTCCGGCGCTGACCAACGAATTTGCAGCGATCATCAAGAACAGCTCGGTGGCGCTGACCATCGGCCTGGTGGAACTGACCGCAGCGACTTATTCGATGCGCGAATTCACGTTCCAGACCTTCGAATCGCTCACCGGCGCCACCGTTATCTACATCATCATTTCCGTCATCGCGCTGATGCTGGCACGCTTCCTCGAGCGCGTCACGGCCGTGCCAGGTTACATCACGACCGGCAGCTCCAGCTCGGGAGGGCACTAAACCATGTTTTCCAATTTCGACTTCGATATTATTCAGCGTTCGTGGTTCTACCTGATCACGACCGGCCTCAAATTCACCCTGGTGCTGACGATTTCGGCCATGGTGGGCGGCGTCATCCTGGGCACCCTGCTGGCGATGATGCGCCTGTCCAGCAACAAGCCGTTGTCCTTCGTTGCCACCACCTACGTCAACCTGATTCGTTCCGTGCCGCTGGTGCTGGTGATTTTCTGGTTCTACTTCCTGGTGCCGTTCATCGGTGCATGGGTCATCGGCGCCAACGAGCCGATCCAGGTCGGCGCGTTCCAGTCGGCATTGATCACCTTCATCCTGTTTGAAGCTGCGTACTACTGCGAAATCATGCGTTCCGGCATTCAGTCGATCCCGCGCGGCCAGGTGTTTGCCGGCTATGCGATCGGCATGAACTACTGGCAGATGATGGGCAACGTGGTGCTGCCGCAGGCTTTCCGCAACGTCACGCCTATCTTGCTGACCCAGACCATCGTGCTGTTCCAGGACGTGTCGCTGGTGTACGTGCTGGGCTCGGTGCCGGACTTCGTCACCAGCGCCTCCAAGATCGCTCAGCGTGATGGCCGCCTGGTGGAAATGTACCTGTTTGTCGCCGTGGTCTACTTTGTGCTCAGCTTCGTGCTGTCGCAAACCGTCAAGCGCTTCCAGCACAAGATCGCCATCATTCGCTAACCAATGCTAACGACTCTCGCCGGCGCAGCATGCGTCTGACGCCGGCGGACATACCGTATTCAGGAATTAGGAGAAATAAATGATTGAACTCAACAACGTCAGCAAGTGGTACGGCAGCTTCCAGGTTCTGACCGATTGCACCACCAGCGTGGCCAAGGGCGACGTGGTCGTGGTCTGCGGTCCGTCGGGCTCGGGCAAGTCGACGCTGATCAAGACCGTCAACGGCCTGGAGCCGTTCCAGAAGGGCACCATTACCGTTGACGGCGTATCCGTCGGCGATCCGAAGACCAACCTGTCGAAACTGCGCGCACGCATCGGCATGGTGTTCCAGAACTTCGAATTGTTTCCGCATCTGTCGATCCGCGAAAACCTGACCATCGGCCAGGTCAAAGTGCTGGGCCGCAGCGTCGACGAAGCCACCGAAAAGGGGTTGAAGTATCTTGACCGCGTCGGCCTGATCGCACAAAAAGATAAATTCCCGGGCCAACTGTCCGGCGGCCAGCAGCAGCGTGTGGCGATTGCCCGCGCGCTGTCGATGGACCCGATCGCGATGCTGTTCGATGAGCCGACTTCGGCGCTCGATCCGGAAATGATCAATGAAGTGCTGGACGTGATGGTCGGCCTGGCGCAAGAAGGCATGACCATGATGGTCGTGACCCACGAAATGGGCTTCGCGCGCAAGGTCGCCAATCGCGTGATTTTCATGGACAAGGGTTTGATCGTGGAAGATTGCAAGAAGGAAGACTTCTTCGGTTCGCCGCGCTCGGATCGCGCACGCGACTTCCTGGCCAAGATCATTACACACTGATCGCACTGCTCGCACTGATCCGGGAGCGTGTTTTGCGGATGCTGCGGCATCCGTCGACACCAGGATCAGTAAAACCGCTCCGGCTCCGGCCGCAGCGGTTTTTTGCTTTTTGGGCAGGGCGCCGCTTGATGTGGCGCAACCGGCGTGCGTCACCCCTTGCGGTAAAATAGCGGGATTTCGTGCTTGGGCAGACAAGGCTGTCTACGCCCGGCATGGCGGTTAAACTTCAACAGAACGATCAGGGAAGAGAAGAGCGATGAGCGACGTAGTGACCATTACCCGTCCGGATGACTGGCATTTGCATTTGCGCGACGGCGCGACCATGGCAAGCGTGTTGCCGCACACCGTTCATCAGTTCGCGCGCGCGATCGTCATGCCCAACCTGAAGCCTCCCGTCACCACCGTGGCGCTGGCCTCGGCTTATCGCGACCGCATCCTGGCGGCGCTGCCGGCCGGATCGGACTTCGAGCCGCTGATGGTGCTGTACCTGACCGACAATACGCCGCCGGAAGAAATCCGCAAGGCCAAGGACAGCGGCTTCGTGCATGCGGTCAAGTTGTATCCGGCCGGCGCGACGACCAATTCCGACGCCGGCGTGACCGATCTGCGCAACTGCTACAAGACACTGGAAGTGCTGCAGGAAACCGGCATGCCTTTCCTGGTCCACGGCGAAGTGACTGATCCCGCCATCGACATTTTCGACCGCGAAGCCGTCTTTATCGATCGCGTGATGACGCCGCTGCGCCGCGACATGCCGGAGCTCAAGGTCGTGTTCGAGCACATCACCACCAAGGACGCCGCCGAATACGTGATGTCGTCCGACGGCCCGACCGCCGCGACAATCACAGCGCATCATCTGCTATACAACCGCAACGAAATCTTCAAGGGCGGCATCCGCCCGCATTATTACTGCCTGCCGGTGCTCAAGCGTGAAACCCATCGCCAGGCGCTGGTCGCGGCGGCGATTTCGGGCAGCGACAAGTTCTTTCTCGGCACCGATTCGGCGCCGCACGCCAAGGGTTTGAAAGAACATGCCTGCGGTTGCGCCGGCTGCTACACCGCGCTGCATGCGCTGGAACTGTATGCCCAGGCATTCGACCAGGCGGGAGCGCTGGACAAGCTGGAAGCATTCGCCAGCTTCAACGGCCCGGCCTTCTACGGTTTGCCGCGCAACCAGGGCTGCGTCACGCTGCGTCGTGAGAACTGGACCATTCCGGCCGAACTGCCGATGGGCGATACCAGCGTGGTGCCGCTCAATGGCGGTGAAACCATCGCCTGGAAAATGGCCTGAAGCATCGTTGAGCCGCACCATTCATCATTGAGATTGCGCCTATGCCATTCGTCGACAAACTGATTCATGACCTGGACAAAGCCTTGCGCGTTGTCAGCGGCGTGATGGCTGCGTCGCGCCCGAACCCCGCGGCCCAGGTCGGAGAAGCCGCCATGAGCGACGCAGAAAAACGCCATAGCGCCGGCCTGATGCGGGTCAACCATGTGGGCGAAGTGTGCGCGCAGGCGTTGTACGACGCGCAGGGGCGTTTTGCCCAGGCGCAGGCGCTCAAGCAGCAGTTCGCGCACGCGGGGATTGAAGAAGAAGATCACCTGGCGTGGACCGCCGAGCGCCTGCGCGAACTCGGTTCACACACCAGCCTGCTCAATCCGGTGTGGTACGTCGGCTCATACTTGCTGGGCTCGATCGCCGCCCGCGTGGGTGACGCCCGCAATCTCGGTTTCGTGGCCGAGACCGAGCGCCAGGTCGAATTGCACCTGATCAGTCATTTGCAAAAATTGCCGGCGCAGGATGCCAAGTCGCGCGCCATCGTCGACCAGATGCGCAAGGATGAAGTCGAGCACGGGGAAGCCGCCAAGGCCCTCGGCGCGGCCGAGATGCCGATGGCCATCCGCGGCGCAATGAAAATGATGTCGAAGGTGATGACTACGGTGGCTTACCGCGTCTGAGCGCGATGTTCAGACGCCCGGCCGTCGCGGCCGGGCATGTACGGTCAGGACCGCCGTTTATTGCTGCTGCAGTTGCTGCGGCGGATCGGTGAGGTCGTCGATGATCTCGAACGAGTGCGTTATTTCCGCCGTTTTTTCCAGCATGATCGACGCCGAGCAATACTTGTCGTGCGACAGCTTGATCGCGCGCTCCACCACATTCTGTTTGAGGTTGCGGCCGCGTACGGTGAAATGGAAGTGGATCTTGGTAAACACTTTCGGATCCTGTTCGGCGCGTTCCGACTTGAGCGTCACTTCGCAGCCGCGAATGTCCTGGCCGCTTTTGCGCAAAATCACCACCACATCGTAGGCCGTGCAGCCGCCCGTGCCGAGCAGCACCACTTCCATCGGGCGCGGCGCCAGGTTGCGGCCGCCGCCGTCGGGCGCGCCGTCCATGGCGACCACGTGGCCGGAGCCGGTTTCGGCGAGAAAGGTCATGCCTGAGGAGAGGCCGGTCCAGCGTACTGTGCATTCCATATGCGTTCTCATTCGATAAATAAGGGGGGAGGCGGCTATTGTAGCTTTTCCCGCAAACCGGGTCCGGTCCCGATCACGGCGGCACATCGGGAATAGGCAAAAAAATGCATATTGCAAAGCAGCAAAAAATATTGTTTTTCACGCATTTTAAATTGCGCCACATAGTACAAATTAAATCTTGCGGCGCACCATTTCGTTTGCTATATTGAATTCACTGATTGACGTTTCGACGCAATCAACCCTGTCTCCTCCACCCTCCTCCTTTGGTGTGGATTTAAACCCGGAACCCTCGTTTCGGGTTTTTTTTGCGTTCGCCGTCCGACCGCGCTTCATAGACAAATGTGCCGAAAAGGCCACTGCATGCGGCCCGGGGAATAAATGGTTTGACGCTAAGTCCTTGAAAAGGCTATAATTCTCGGCTTTCCGTTCGCTCTGGGAAAGATAACAAGGAAGAGTCTGCGTTTGGTAGCACGAGGCAGTATTTGCAGCGCGCCGCTTCGATAGTCGCAGAACCGCCAAATTGAGCGTTTATTTTTTAATATTAGGAAGTCATCATGAAAACCTTTTCCGCTAAAGCCCATGAGGTAAAGCGCGAGTGGTTGGTGATTGACGCGACGGACAAAGTCCTCGGACGTGTTGCCAGCGAAGTGGCACTCCGACTGCGCGGCAAACACAAGCCAGAATTTACTCCGCACGTCGACACCGGCGATTTCATCGTCGTGATCAACGCAGGCAAACTGCGCGTCACTGGCACCAAAGCAACTGAAAAGACGTACTACCGTCACAGCGGCTACCCAGGCGGCATCTACGAAACCAATTTCCTGAAAATGCAACAGCGTTTT
>Ga0105240_10001820_pt1 | contig 35775 bp, 30 predicted proteins | sample KBSC54metaG_FD_80426 | JGI IMG/M metagenome (GOLD analysis project Ga0105240, IMG submission 80426) | Corn rhizosphere microbial communities from Kellogg Biological Station, Michigan, USA - KBS C5-4 metaG | ecosystem: Host-associated > Plants > Roots > Rhizosphere > Soil | place: Michigan, USA... | reverse complement strand
GCCTGTGCGACGGCATCGACGCGATGCTGCTGGGTGAGGATTGAACGAAGGAGAGCCGTCGATGAATCAAAGCCGCGTCAAACAGACGCTCGTCAGAACCACGTTGCTCGCCGCGTTGACGGCGGGCCTCGCGATGTCGCTGCAGGGCTGCGTGCTCGGCGTGCTGGGTGCGGCGGCCGGCGGCGGCGCGCTGATCGCGACCGATCGCCGTACGCTCGGCGCGCAGACCGAGGATCGCGAGATCCAGGTCAAGTCGCTCACGCAGATCAACAACGGGCTGCCGGACCAGTCGCACGTGAACGTCACGGTGTTCAACCGTCGCGTGCTGCTGACGGGTGAAGTGCCGAACGACGCATCGAAGCAGCGCGCCGAGGAAATCGTGCGCGGCATCAACAACGTGAGCGCGATCGTCAACGAGCTGTCGGTCGAGCCGGCATCGTCGCTGTCGTCGCGCGCGAACGACTCGTACCTCGAAGGGCGCGTGAAGTCCGAGCTGATCGCGACGAAGGGGCTGTCGGCGAACTATTACAAGGTCGTCAGCGAGCGCGGCAACATCTACCTGCTGGGTCTCGTGACGGTCGACGAAGGCAATCGCGGCGCGGATGCGGCGAGCCAGGTGCCGGGCGTCGAGAAGGTCGTGAAGGTGTTCCAGTACATCAAGCCGCAGGACGCGCAGGCGTTGCAGGCTGCGTCGCCGAGCACTGCGTCCGGCGCGCAGGCCGCCGCCGCGCCCGCGGATGCAGCGACGGTCGGTGCGGTGCCCGATGCATCGGTGCAGTCCGCTCCGCTGCAACCGCCCGCGCCGATCTCGAATTCGTCGAGCGTGCATCCGGGCAACCCGAAGGCAACGCCGCAATGAAGTCGACGCAAATCAGAATCAGGCAATGGTTCGTGCAGGGCGCCGCAGCCGCGGCGCTTGCGGCCGGTGCGCTCGGCACTGCGCACGCGGACGTCGGCGACGGCCTGAAGGTCGCGCGCAGCAATGCGTGCATGGGCTGCCACGCGGTGGACCGCAAGCTCGTCGGCCCGTCGTTCAAGGATATCGCCGCCCGCTACAAGTCCGATCCGCAGGCCGTTGCGAAGCTGTCGAAGAAGGTGAAGGACGGCGGCTCCGGCGTCTGGGGCGCGATTCCGATGCCGGCGCACCCGCGCCTGAGCGACGCGGATCTGCGCTCCGTGGTCGAATGGGTGCTGGCCGGCGCGCCGTCGAAGTGACGCGTCGGGGGTGACGCAAGCCCTATTGCCAAGCGCGGAAATGCATGTGTATGATGGTTGTCTGTTGGGGCGGTAGCTCAGCTGGGAGAGCGTCGCGTTCGCAATGCGAAGGTCGTGAGTTCGATCCTCATCCGCTCCACCAATATAATCAAAGGGTTACAGGTGATTTTCCTGTAACCCTTTTGTGTTTCTGCGGGTCGTGTAACCCCTATGTAACCGGATTTAGTCCGCCTGGATCCACGCCGATCCATCGTACTGGTGTTCCCTCAATCAGCCATTCAGTCGCAGCGATCGACCGGCGTCGTCGTCCTGTTATACGCTCCCCTTTTTAGCCCCGGTCGCGAACGACAGGCAGGTGGCCGTCGAGTTGCACCGAGCCAGGATGAGGAAGATGCAGACATGGACGAGAAAGAAAAAAGCTCCCGGTTGAGATGGTCAAAGGACCTCCCGCCACACGCGCAGGCGGCAAGACGCGGATACATGGATATATTGAAAGCTGATGACTCCGTGTCGGAGTTGAAGGACCCGATCACATTGGCCGACGCAGCCGGCCGACTCGGATGCACGCGGAACGATGTGCTGGCCGAGGGGATTGCCGGCACGCGTGCGATTTATGCACCCGTGCTGGATGAAGGCTTGTATGCCTGGCCTGTAACCGATCGAGGTATGCTGCATGCAAGAGTCCTTGGCACGGCAACCCCCGTGTTTCGTAGAAGGCTTGACGCTCGCGACAAGGGCATCCTGCTCCCTTCCGACATTGAGCGGATACAGAAAGGGGTTCCCGTGATTCCCGAGGGCTATGTTCTTCCGGACATCACGCTACGATGCATCAACATTTGGGAGGCCGAGCAAGCCGAAGGCTTCGTTCTCGAACGAATGCGCGAGCTGGTCAAGACCGTTGCTTGGGTCCATCCCTCCAAGTTGAGCTCGGAACACGGCCGGTGGCCACTGCCTACTCGTCTGTTGGGTATCGACATGCTGCTGGTGAGTAGCGACGGCATTCCGGCACCCTTACCGCTGACCATCAAAGAGTTAGCCGACGCATTTGAACAATATCTGCGAAACGTCCATAGCAATCGCAAAATCTCGGATTGGGCGAGTATTTTCCAGAAGCCTATCAAAGCTATGGAGCCGGCAAAAATAGCAACGACGCAAGGCAAGGCGGGCAAGTGGAAACCTGTCGAGGTCGGCATCGTGTTGCGTGAGGAATATGACTATCCTTGGGGCAGCCTGAACCGGGCATTCCGGCGCCACGAACTGCTGCGACTCTGGTGGCCAGCTTGGGCCAGCGAAACCAGGCATCGAGGCAACGAAAAGGTGGATGAACCCGAGGGCGAACCTTCGCCAACCTCCCCGTTTGGCGGAGGTTAACTATTTTAAATCAACAGCATAGCATCCCTCGATTTAGGGGGAAGTTCGAATCCAGGAAATACTCCGCTCCGCATCAACGCGAATCAGCGTGAATGCGCGGACCGGCCCCCGCAGCGAGGTCGAGTAATACGGAGCTTTCCATGACGATCGCACAAATGACGCCGCCGGTATTGACCAAAGGCGTTCCCACCGAAGTTTTCGCCAACAACAACCATATCCGGCCGCAGACCCCGCGCAAGCAATACTGCCTGACTGGCAGCTACTTCGGCGTCGTGCCGCAAAAGCTCGCGAACGGCCGCCTACTCTGGCCCGACGTGATCGTTACCAAGCACGGCCCGGTTGCCGCGAATGACGTCGCCTTCGACGGCAAAGGTGGTGCCGCGTGAACGACATGCCGATCTACCCGACGGGTGCGCCGAAGCTGACAGGCCGCATGCTTGCCCGCTTCGGCGACACGCCCAAGGATGCTGCCGGTCTAGGCCCGCAACTGCAAGGCTCGATCGCTCTCGGTGCGTCGGGCATCGCAAAAGTCGAGCACGATAGCTACGGTCATCATCGTCTGGCCCTATGCAGCGCCTACGGCGTCATTGCAGCCGCTAGCTCGGGCAAGTCCCATCACTCTCGCATGGCCCTCCGTTCGGTCCAGGAATTTGGCGATTTGGCGCGCAGAACCGCGCACGAGCAACGTATTAGGCAGCGGACCAAGCACGATATCTGGGCCAGTGCATATGGCGCGACCAAGAGCAGGATCGGGCTGGAGTTTGTAAACGGCGGTAATCCCAAGGGCCATGTCCGCACGTTGCGTAAGCTCGCACGTAGAGAGCCTGCGCTGCCGGTCGAGGCGGGGCTGATGATGACCGACACGACCCGTACCGCCCTGATCAGACAGCTCAGTCTTTACCCTGTCGGCGGCCTGATCACACCGGAAGGCGGCCACGTTTTCGACAAATGGCGCTCCGACGACTTTCCGGCAATCAATACCGCGCTGGAAAACGAACCGTTGGCCTTGAATCGAGTCAAGGACGGCTTAGTGCAAGCCGACCCGTACTTGACCATTATGCTGCCCGTGCAGGACACGAAATTCAATGAGTTCGTTGCCCGCTACGGTGAGCAATTCTTCGGCTCCGGCCTGGGCTGGCGATTCTTGTTTTCGCTCATCCCCAAATCCTGGGTCGGTACGGAAACCAATCGCCCGCTGACCGATGAGGATCTTGCACTGCTTCAGTGCTATCACGACCGCAGTTATGAACTGCTCGACGCGATGCATGCGAGTGTTCGCGCGGGATTGCAGAACATGCGTGTGAAGGTGCTCGATTCGGCTGCCAAAAACACGATGACGGCGTTTCGTCGCCAGCTACGCGAGCTGGATCGCTCGGGGCAGTATCCAGCGTGTGCCAGTTTCATCGGCAAGATGCCGGATCACGTCCTGCGCATGGCCGGGCAATGGGCCGTCTTTGAAAATATCGAAGGCGACATTCCGGCGGAATACATCGAAGCCGCGATCGAAGTCGTGACGTATCACCTCGATGTGCACCGTCTGATTCAGACCAAGCCTTCGCGCGAACGGTTAGAGACGCACGATGCCGATCTCCTGCTCGGCGTTCTGAACGACGCAGCTCGATACGGTCGCCCGCCGACCCGATCGGAGTTGATGAATCTGGCCTTGAACGCGGGCATCAGCTCGGCATCGCGCTTCGGTAATGCGCTGGGCCTGCTGGGGTCCGAGAAGAAAGTCGAATTGTCCCGTAACGGCCGAGTGCATTTGATCCTGCCGAATCTTGCACAACGCACAGCGGACGCGTCGCACCGGATCGCGCTGCCGCCCCACATGGACGGCCGTTTCGACGACATGTAAATCGCGGAGAGGGGAGGGCCCCTCTCCCATGCTTTCTTCAAGGATTTCCCATGTTCCGATCCAATCAAACGCGCCGCATGACACCGAAGCAGGCGGCGCTTGCAGAAGCACTCACACGCGCCGAGCGTTGCACGGAAAGCGAAGTGGTGTCCTATCTCGACTCAATGCTGCATTCTGCGCCCGGAACCAACGGCGAGACTTTTCTCATCGGCAAAGACATTCGCCGCACAGCCGGATTGAACGCTCTTTTGTCCGAGGCAATTCCCTTCGACCCGGACGAACTTTGTGCAGCCATTGACCGAGGCGTGCCTCAATACGACCACATGTGGCGATTCGCCGATTTTGTAGCCGATTACTTTCGAGCCTATAGTGGTGACTTTATCGAAAGCCCGCTTCGGTCGATTTTTTACGAAGCAATGTCCCGAGAGAAATATTGGCGTGGCCCGTGGTCTATTTTTGACAATCAAACCTCAGTGCTTCAAAGAGATTATCGTAGTGCCGCACGGATCGCATTCGTGGACCTGATTGCGGACATGCGCAAGACGGCCTTGACGACTAAGATCTGGAATCGAATGGAGCAATAGGAATTTCCGGTAAATGGTAACGTGGTGCGTACAAACGACTATGCTGCTTATCTGTTCGATCGTTGCCCGATCGTATCAGTCGCCGAGTGGAAAATGTGGTATCCCCAAAACGTCATTGTTGATGCCGACGATGCTATCAATCGAAAGTCCGCGCTCGAATACCAGCGGGAGCAGGATCGTCTGTCCAAGCTGGCCGGCATAAAGGGTGATACGGCTGATGCGGAAATTTTGACCAATGCAATATCCGTTTTGCCGATCGACGCGCTAGCCCGCGATCTGCGAAAAATATTCGACAATCTGGGCAATAAAACCTCCCTCTCGAAATTCAAAATCGGCCACGCCTGCAGCATCGAATGGTCGAGGGTGATCGGGCACTCGGTCCGTCTTATGGTGTTTTTCGATGGCGGCGAAGTGGTCGATCCCGCGGCGCACACCGACCGGCTCGGGGACTATTGCGTCGAGGTGACGCAAGGCCGCATGGCGTACGTCAATTGTAGCCGCCAGAACGATCGGTATCCCGAGACGGCCCCGATCTGTGCCGACGACAAACAGGCGCGCGCCGCGCTGTTACGCCGACTACTGCTTTGGGCGCAGAAGGAACAGTTTCTGCGCGTGAAGGCTTCGTCTGGCTTCAAGACGTTCCGAACCGGCGACATTCCTCCGGTATGGCGAGCGGAATCCGCGAAAGCTATCATGTCCAAAGTACCTGATGAGGAGGGGGCTACTTTGGACATCCCCCTTCGGCGGGAGCCGGAAGGGCTTATGTCTCGCGGAGTGTCGTCGGGAGCGTCTATGGCTGATCGATCGAGCTTGGTCTGAGTGGTGAATGTTGCAAAGGCCGAGGCCGACTCGGCGCTGACGTTGACCCTCACTTTTGATGGCGACATGAAAGCCCATGTCCAAAGGAGCCAAAATCCCCGGCTTGCCGCAATTCATACAGATGCCTCGACTTCTATCGTCGTCAAGTCAAACCAACCGCGAAGCTGAGCGCATCGTAATAGAACTTGTTTTTCGGATCAGTCGTTTGGTGACGCGCCCATTCCGCTTGCAGAGCGCCGCGTCGGGCTTTGAGTAAGGTGTCAGCATGCGCGGTCGAGGCAGACGACTGCAGCCTGACTCGATGGCATAGGTAGCGCATCCCGGCAAGCCGGATGATTTGTTCCGGCCGTAAATTGCAGGCGTCGAGACGACGCGCCACCGTCCTGTGAATGAGATTTCGCATTCGGTTCGGCAAAACACCATTGCCGAAGCAAGCACACAAATGATCCCAAACGGCAATGAATGTCTCGGGATACCAGAAGCGCATCAAGGCACAGATAGTCTCGTCGTCGCCGAGGTGGCGGATATACCTGGAGAGCACCTTGTCTTCCCTGGCGCCGAGCATGATCAATTGCAGCATAGCCGCTCTGCGCTTGGATGACTGACTGGCGAACGCAAACTCTGGATTCATTTCACTCAGTGCGTCATTGACCAACGCACGAGTATTCGGCCCCGGCTGCGGATCCCGCAACAGCAGGCGGCTGAGATAGCTCGTCCCGCAGCTAACCCTGGACAGTAACCTTGCGCGAAATGGACTTGCGGCTAGAAATTCAACGAGATGGCGCAATTTCAGCAAGCGATGCACGTCGATCCGCATCAAAGCTTCGACACGATCGAGTAGCGGGTCGAGACACGCGGCGTCGGCCAACAAGCGCTCGAGCGATTGATGAATTTGCTCGGCGTGTTGCTTGAGCAGCAGAAACGCATTGTTGATGTCGTCCGGTGACGCAGAGGCGAGCCGCTCCCCGAACGAGCGCATCACATCATCGCGCAACAAGATCATTTTCATAGCGGTCGCAGCATCGGCTTCAGGCGTATCTGCCGGCTGCAGCAACTGCACGACATCGTGAGGCGGCGCAAGCTTCACCGCCATCTCGAGTCGGTCGGGGTCGGCTCCCAGATAGATAGAAACGAACTCGGCCTGACTTTCGCCGGTTTTCCGGACGAAGCGAAGAAAGCTACCGGCGCCGTTGAGGAAATTTTCGTGACGATCGACGAACGCCTGCAGCAGCGCGCGCAAGTTTGATCGATACGCGCCGTTCAGCCCGGCACGCAAGTACAGCTCGTCGATCGCATGTGCAAAGCTGGGAGGAAAGTCGTCGCTGAACTGCCAGATACGATCGTGAAGCAGTCGCAGGATATCGGCAGCTTCCGTCACGCGGCCCGCCTCAATCAAGCGGCGCGAGATAAACGCGGCCTGAAATACATCCAGATCGAGAATGCGCTGCCATACTCCCTCGACCTCCTTGCTGTCAACCGAGTCTAGGATCAGATCACCAAGCTTGTCGTGAGGCAGCGAAAAGCGAGCCGACGGCGCGTCGGGCGATACGATCCGCATGATCAATTCACGTTTCAGCAAGCTCGCAGGCTCGATTCCCCCAATGCTGCGCAGTGAAGCGGGAATTTCAAGCTCGGCCAATTTTGCAATAGCGATCAGTGCGTGCCGCTCCGCGTCGGGGAGATCCACGAGATAACGATTGTGGACGAAGGAAACCGCAGTATTGCGCGCGATCATGGGTTTCATCCCGGCCCTGACACGATACATCTGATGTTGAATGGCGGAGCCGAACAACACCAGGTCGGGCGCATGCTTGAGCCACGCATCGAGTTCAACGGCATCGGGCTCGGGTGGTGGCGAGAGCGTCAATACCCGTCGCGCGAGGAGCCGGTACATCGCCAGCAAGTCGTCGCGCTCGACTACCAACGTCTCCGTGCCGATCTGCGCTCGCTCTGTTGCCGAGCGACACGCCAGTACTCCAGACGGAAAATTCCGGCCCAGCATGATCAGCTGCGGAGCTCCTCGCTCTAGAGCGACGGCCAGGATCCGCGCGATTTCCTGGGCCGTCATCACGTGCACGTTGTCGATCACGAACAGCGTCCGCGTATCGGCGAACATCTCCATCGCTTGCACCACGTCCGTCGCGCTGCGGTCCGTTGCATAGTTTCGTGACCTCGCGTCCATGTAGTACCCATCGCAGGATGTTATGTCCATCCACCGATAGGCCAGCGCGATACCGATCGTGGTCTTGCCAACTCCACCGAGCCCGTCGAGTATCAGAAGCCGATGTCGATCCAGCATCGCGTAGGTTCGATCGAGCCGCTTCGGCGAAACCACCTGCCGGCTCCGATACTCGACATGCTTCGGACGTGTTGGCTCGAACTCCGGGATATCGACCACCCGTTCGAAACCATCGAGTCTGAGTGGCAGGCCGAGATCCCGAAGAATCGGCGCGTATTGGGTAGATCGGAGTTCCCGAATCAGTTGATCGATGAAGATGAATTCGATCTCGTCACGTGGCACACCGTGGCTAGCCAGCAGGTCCTTGTAATGATCCTCGTCCTTGGTCTTGCGCTCCTCGGACGCATTGGATTGCGCGATCAGCGCTTCGGCAGGCTTGAGTACGAAGAGCACATACGAAGCTACGCCCTCGAGCTTCTGCAAACGCTCAGCGTCCTCCTGCTCAAGGTGCTTGCGCCAGTCTCCGACTGTCGCCTCGACCACATGCAGCGCGGCCCCCTGCTTGGCATAGGCGTCCGGATAACCCTTGGTGGTCTGCAGATCGGCATTGCGACCCTGAGGACGAAGCCCCCGGTATCGCGACGGCGATCGAATCGCCAAGAAATCCTCGCCGATTTTTTGAAGAATCCCGGCTGCGGGCTTGCAGCGCTCCTCCAGTCGATCCTGGATCGTACGCTCGCTGGGCAAGAAGCTCATGTTCTAGTCGTAGTTGGGCTGATGACGGCCGCGCGCAGTCCAACGCGGGCCCTTCGCGTCGTGATCGCGCGAATGACGGCAATTTATCATCATCGAGTGCATGGCACCCTAACCGATCCCCTCAGACGCCAGTGCATCACGGCGCGCTCACGGTTGCGAGGCGCTGCCGATCCGGCTGCGCTCGAAAGGAAATCAACACGAAACAGACCCTCACGCTACTCGCTGCTGCCTGCGCGTTCACGACCGCCCGTGCTGGTACAGCGTGCGTCTAACGAAGACAAAGACGTTGCCGAACTACAGCCTCGCCCTCGTACATCCGATCACCGTCTATAAGGAACCCAATGTGACGTCCGAATCGAAGCAGATCACGGAAGTCGGCACATACTACGTGATCGCCCGCAAGAGCAGCTTCATCAAGCTCGCCGACGCTCACTATTACGAGAAGAATCCGGCGTATGCGTTCGTTGGATGGGCGAAGAAAGACGACTTCGATGTCGTTGGGTATCGCAACTGCGTCGCAGCCGCGACATTTGGGTAATCTCCGATCTCACAACGGCCGCAGGGAATTTCCCTGCGGCCCACTGCATCGCTTTGTTTTTTTGTTCAACGGATTCAAAAGCGCGCCACATGATCTTGAACCAGTAGCAGTTGGCCAACCCCACGACCATGCGCCCACACCGGCAGCGCCCTTTCTCGCGCCGACAGAGCATTCTCTGCCTTCGTTGATTGCGGCTTACGGTAGCAACCCATTGAGGAGTCGGGACAGCTCCCTCGCACGCCCCCCCAAAAAATTCGAGGTTTATAGAAAACCCGCCGAAGCGGGTTGATCGTCCAAGTGCCATCTCCGCTCATTGACAATGAGCCCAGCGAACGTTCCTCCAGTGTTGTTGCCGGAGTACATTGCTGACGTGGTCTTGAAACGATGGCCCCAGATCGGGAGGATTCGAAATATGCATCTGCTTGTGTTAGATGCATATTTGGAGGAAGAAAAAATCAGCGTAGGCAATGTGATTTGTCAATGCTGCGTAGGTGCATGTGGGTGAAACATCGTTTCTTTATCCATGCCATAGGACATCAAAAACTGCAGTCCCTATGTAATAGGTTTGTGTGAGAGATATTGAAAAGAGAAATATTCTAAAAAGGCATTTACGGCTAGCAAGACGTAGGCCTTGTAGGCTACGTCTATTGGTATCGCATTTTCAGTCTTGAGTCATCTATCCCCAGGGATATTCGGCAATAATTTTCTACCGTATGACCTGATCCGTTGGCATAACAACCAACGAGATCAATCATGTTCGATAGCAGCAGGAAGTACTGGTTCAACAAGAACGATGGAGCCAATACCCAGAAGCGCAAGAAGCAACGCTTCGTCAGGAATCAGATAACGGGCCTGGACACCGAGGAGGAGATGTTCGAGCAACGTAAGAGCTATCAGATCCTTTTCCCTACCCTGATCGTCAAAGAGCTATTCCGTGATGACGTAGGCTTCAGAACGATGCAGGAGTTTCGCGATACGCTATTTCGACGCATCAAGGATGCCCACGCTTATGAACGTAAACGTAGGCGTATTGGCAGACCACTCAAAGAGCATGAGCGCAATATCCTGCATGACATATACGGATTGATTTGGCGACAAGAAAGCGGGGGCAGCGGTGATGAGAACCAGCACATCCATCTCGTCGTGTTCGTTTCAGTCGGCAGACGCGATCACGTGACTGCCTGTGAAGAGCTAGGCTTGGAGTGGCGGCGCATCACGCACTGGGGTGACTTCCACAATGGGAACCGGTATGCCCATTCGTACAGAAGCAAATGGGGCGTAGCTATTGGTTACGTACACCGGGACGATGCCGAAAAACGCAGTGCCTTGCAGAAGGTCATTGGCCTATACATGGCGAAGGTAAGTCAGATGCCGATAGACCGTGACGAAGACGACAAACTCTTCGGGGCGCGGCGTTTCGGATAACCGTACACCCTGTGGGTCACGACAACCAGTGTCTTGACGGCGCCGACTGCGAACAGGATCGACTGCTTTGCGGTGAGCTGACCCGACCGCTGCCACGGTTCCTGACAGCGGTCGGTCGGCTGAGTGCTACATCTGAGGTAGGGTCGATCCTGGCTGAGCTACCAAGGCCTTGGATGAGAAGCAGGTGTCGAGGAAATCCTATCACGCAGATCTCGGCGCGGGGAGCTGGGCTGCATCTTCTTCAGGCGTCCCGCTTGTCGACGACCGGCACGTTGGGGCTGTCTATGAGGTCGAATGAGTCGGGATCCAATCCGTAGAATTGGACAAATTGGCGCTTTGCGCCCGTCACCAGCTCCGGATTATCTGACTCCCCAGTAAGCCACGAAAAATCATATCGAAAGGGACCAGGAGTCACCGCCCACTGCAGAGCCATATCGAAGAGAAGCATGGAGCTGTAAAAGCCGTTGACCAGCCTTTTCAGGTTGTCCGGAGTCTTGCCTGGCATAGCGCGCGGGAAGATCTTGCTAGTGTCTCCACGGTCCTGAAACAGCGACAGATGGGCGAGGAACAGCGATTGATTCTCGGCGTTAGCCTTGCTCGCAGCCATCCAGATGCCTGGCCAGCAGAAGAACTCCGGCCACTTTCTCTTGTCGCGGCAGAATGCGATGTAATGGGAAACCATCACCCGTATTGGCATGTTGGTCAGGCGATACTCAAAGGTTCGATGTTCCTCCATCAGCGCGTCTACGGGGCCCTCATCCCCGAGCAGAGCAATGACGGTATCGAGAGCTTCTCGGGGATCGTCGTAGCCGCAACGCTCGGTAAGACGCATGGCGACGTACTCGTACTCAATTGCATTGAACTTCTGGATGGCAAAGGCGAGTTCCGGCTGGTCGGCCGCTGCTAGGCAAAGGATTGTGAATCGCGCCCCTGGATCGACGTCGCGGATGAAGTCCTCGAAGTATTCGATGTCGAGTGGGAATCCCCGCGTTGGGTTGATCGCCAGATCACAGATCAACAGAAAGAGGCCGACGAGCGGACTATCGAAACGTTCCGGCCATTCCCGACCGGTAAGCTGTAGGAACTCTTCGAATGCATCGCCGTACGGAGAAGCGAAGTAACCATCCTCCCGATATGTCTGAAGCAGCGCCGGCCCCCCGGACGAGGCTAAAAACTGAATCTGCGAGAAGCGGGCTTGGCCTTCGAAGATGGCGAAAAGTCCCACCTTGGCGAGGGGAGGCATTGAACCGTGAACGAAGCCATCACATCTTTCCTCCCTGAGCCGATACCACTCCGGTTCCCAGCGTGTCGGGTCCGGAAACTCATCGTTGGGGAAGTCGCATGACCCGTTGATGGCCCCAAGGACATCCCCATAAGCCTTCAGATAGCTATGTCCGACGCTTTCGAAGTAGGGAGTGGAGTGCGTCAGTTCCTTGGTGCGTTGTGGATTGAACGCGATCTGCTTGTAGTAGTTGATGTCGAGTGTGTTGTTGACCGCGATGTTCGCAGCCTGAAGCGCTGGATCTTCGTGAGTCTTCCCATCAAGCTCGGCGCGCAGAGCCCATGCCTTCATCGGCTTCACGGCGCCTACTATCTGCCCGAACGACCGAGCAAACTCCATGCTGCCAAGAACCTGGGCGGGGTAGGCCAAGCTGAGGATTAAGCCAGCAGAGGAGCCGACATGCTGCCACCAGTGCAGTGTCTCATGCAGATACGTGGAGTAAGCCTGCACCACCTCGGCTCGGTCAAAGCCGTCCGTCTCTTCCTGCAAGACGGCGTCCATCAGCTCGTGCACGCGCGGGCTAAGCCGAAGCACGAAGTTCTCCGTGCTGTAGAGCCCATGCGCATTCAATGTGGCACGGAACACGAGAGAATCGTCCGCCGGGTTGAGGAGTTCAGGATTCAAGTCGGAGAATTGCGGCATGTTGCGATTCGTCGATGGTCAGCTGGAAACAGTAGGTGACATGGTGCTCGACGCGTTTAACGCGCGTCTGCTGGCTATTCTTCCATCAGCGCAGTCGCGCATATTTCGGGCCGGGAACTCTAGCGCTGGACGCAGCGTTCACCGTCATGAACAATATGAAGCATCATACGACGGTGAACACGGGGCAATATGAAAAACTCCCAGTACTTTGAGGCGCTAGTAGAATTCATCGGGACTACCCCGGTACCTCCAGAGAAAATTCTGTTGACTCAAAGAAAAATCAAAGAACTTGCTGCTAAGGCTACCCATAATCCCCGTGATAATGTACGGGAGAATTATGAAGTGCTCTACCACACGCAAGAGGCAATACTTGATGTGGTTGAAGGGCGATATGGAAAGTGCGATGATGATATCGATACGTGGATGCACCCAGTGCTGCGTGATATGGAGAACAAGAGGCACACTGGATCAGTAATCTGGAGCCGGAAGGATCAGCCCAAGACGTTCGGCATTGGTGTAGGTTCCTTCGCGGAAAGCTGGGAGCAGGTTTTCTATGAGCTTTGTCACGAGACCGTTCACCTTTTGAATCCAATTCTCGATATCAAACAGTCCCGTGTTAGTGCGCTAGAAGAAGGGGTGGCCGTCAAGTTCGCCGAAGAGATGTATGAGACATTCATTGCAATCTATACGCGTAATGGACCAATCGTTACGCCCACCTCAAACAAGAGCAGTTCGTATTTCAAGGCGTTCTCGGTAGCGAAAAAAATACCCGACAATATATTAAAACTTATTCGAAAAGAGTTCGGAAAATTTTCAGCAGTCGATAATGCCTCGGTACTGATGAAAATTGCGCCTGCATGTATCACGGAGCATGAAGCGCAGCAGATGTGTGACGCGTTCAATTACTCATTTTGCTAGTTTTAGGCCGTGCAACATAAACGTCGAAATCCCCTTAAAAGGACGACCAGTGGAGTGCTCGGATGTCAAATAGTCTTATCTAGCGCGTTCACGCTAGGAGGTAGCACCAGCATCTCACGCAATTCCCGGCTTGCATGCTGAACATCTGTTTCGAGGCTAAGAATCCCGTCGAAGAACGACCCCAGGAGCACATAGTCCTGATCCAGAACATCGTTCACTACGGATTTGTCCGTCGCAGTATCCAAGCCGCCCTCCCCGAGCCACTGCAGGGCATGATGCACCAGTAGATAGCACCAGCGTCTAGTTATGCTCTTGGTCTTCCATAGTCTGCGTGACACGGGGTCCGGAGCCCCCATATTCTTCATGTGCGCCACATAAAACGCATGCCCGACACTCTGGGCAATTCCAACACGTGCCGAGCGTCCTGCCGTCCCTTCCTGGCGGCAGGCCTTGATCTCGTCTTTGGTGAGCCCGGAGCGCAGCTGGCTTACTAACTGCTGGAGTTCGATGCGGTTAGCTTGGGCATTCAGCTCATTCTGCTGGAGTTCCTCTTGAGTCTCGGCGATCCGCCCTCGCAGTTGCGACATCGTTCGCCCGCTACCCGACTGACTCTCCACAATGGCACCACGGAGCAACTTTGTGAAATCTGCGGGCAGCAGTCGTCCTTCCGCTGATGTCCGCCGTTCGATCTCAAGGGCGCGAGCCTCTTGTACAGACATCGACATAAAGCATCGCGTCACGACAGGCACGAAAACCTGAAAGTTGCGGCGGAACGTTTCCTCCCATTGATCGCTCTTGACCATCTCGACGAGTCCCGTATCTGGGATTACGAACTTCGCGTTTGGCCGAGCTGCCATAAATTCGACAAGCTCTGCCCTGCGCATAACGTTCTGGTCAACGACGTAAATATTTTTTGCCATGGTCTTCGATTCAAGATACTCAGGAGATGAGCTGGTCGACTAAAACGTCAATAGGTGTCGCATAGAGTTGGCTGGCCTTGGCGGAATGCCCCCAAATCATTCCAGCGATGCGTGCATCAGTTGGACTCCACTTTCCTCCATCCCGAGTAATTTCTTCATAGCGGGTGTTCCACAGTAACGATCCGCTCATTCCGTTCGGCAGAGACAATGATCCGCGGGTACCGAGCATAGGTAACGCATGTTCAGGGCTCCAAGCTAGGCAGATGTGCAACTCGGGAGCTGGGTGTGGCGGCTCTTCAAGATAGACAGCGACGTTCAGTTCGACCTCTCGAAGAAACACAGCGGTGCCTTGGACTATCTGAGTTCCGAACATCTGCTTAGCATCAGCCCCTGGGAATCCGTAGGCATAAAGCAACTCGTCCTGAACCGGTGTGTGTGCGGTAGCAAACAATGATCGGGGCACACATACGCCGCTGTGTGGAAGAACTTTAAACGAGTTTCGTATAGTAGCGACGGCGGCGTCGACAGGGTGACAGACTTCAACAAACCGGCCTTCAATACTGATCCCGCTTTCGCTGCCAAAGCATGAGTAGCCGAGGCGGCCACGCTTCTGCCATCGGGCCACATGCTCGCATGTAACGATGCATGGCTCCCCTTCACCATCGAAGAGCCAACCAGTGCCAAGGTGGTCACCTGGAGGTTCTCTCGTGTTGTCACGCGGAATAAACTGGATCGGACAGACGTATGGCTCGACGAAGCTCGCCAAGGCTTCGGCATCGGTATCAGACAAAGGTGGCTGTGACATGGCCGCTCTTTTCGTGGTTAATATTCGTATATTCTCATGCCCGGCGTCCGTTCTTTCGACGATATATGCCAACCACCGTCGCTTAGCCAGCGGCCGCAACCGCTACGAGTCGGCTACTTTTCTGTGGGCTTCAATTCCCGCTTCGCGTTGTAACTCTCTTTCCCGGGGACATTGCGAGAAACCAAAAAAAATGCCGCCTCGAATGGGCAGCATCCGTATTACACCACAACCGTCGGATCAGGCCGGTGATATCCCGCACTGGCCGCGCCATTCACTCATCATGTCGTTGCTGATAGGTGCTTCTTCCCCCATGCCGTTGCGGAAGTTCTTCCGCTTGACGTCGTAGCAGTCTTGGCGTTTGCCGGACGGCTGAGCGGCATTGATAAGCAAAGGCGCAGCGGGCCGACATAACCAGCCCCTGCGCCGAGGGAATGCGCCGTGCGTCCGAGACGCACGGCGAGGCAAAGAATGGTTACTGCGACAGCCCGATCGTCACGTACTTGCTGTCGGTGTCGAACGTGAGCGGATCGTCTGTACCTGTGGTGCTGTTTACGGTGATATAGGCGTACTTCGTAACGCCATTCGCCGTGTATTTGTAGATCTTCGCGTGCTCGACGGAATGGTTGGCTGTGTCCGCGAGTCCTGCGGCGGTCAGCGCCTGAGCGACGTTAGCGTTGGGCGTGTCTTGATGCCCGCTGGTGTCCGTAAACGTAGCGGTACCGTTCGCGAATGCCATCGTGCCCGATCTCGCGCAGTCCTCGTACTCGTCGAACGTCTTCCCGTTCAGCTCGGTCAAGTCGATGACCTCGGTCAGATCGGAGGAGACATACACGTACTGGCCGGGTTGAGCGGCCATGACGCTGCCGACGCCGTTGGCTGTGCATAGCTGCCCAACGCGATTACCCAGAAAGCTGATGACCGCTTTGAACTCGCCCGCGTCCGTGAAGGATGTCACGTTGCCGCCCGCATCGATGGTTGCCTTGGCCGTGAATTTGCCGCGATTTGGATCAGCAATGGCGATGGCGAATGTGCCGTCAAGGTTGACGGACGAACCCATCCGGATTGCTGTGACACCGGGCGTCGTGTAGGCGATTGCCGAGTATGCCGTTTCGGTCAGCGCTGTGCCATTGGCCGTCTTCGTGGCCGCTTCCGACTGAGAGAGGCCGGAAGCCGTTAGCGCCGCACCGTAAGTCTCAAGCAGACCGTCGCCCGCATCGCCCTTTTCCGCCTTGAAGGGCGAATTGAGCGGATTGAACCCGACGGGCAATGCCGGCTTGCCCGGCAGGGTCGCGAGTGCTCTCGCCAGCTTTGCCAGCGAGCTGTTTAGGTTGGCGGCAGTGATGGTACCGGTCAGATCGCTGCTCTTCGCGCCGTCGAACCATGCGCCTGGGTCCTGCTTGCCGAGCACGCCGACCATGATGTCAGTTAGCGGCGTGATGTTGGTAGTGCCGGGAGCCGCTGCAACGGAATGCAACGCCGACGCCAAGGCTGTGCCGTTGGCCTGTCCGCCCGATACACGCGCCACGCATGGGTAATCCGTGCTCTTGAGAGAGGCGCTCCAGCTACCGTCCGTGCCCGTCGTGGCCGACGCCGTCGCACCCGACGCACATTTCAGTTTGACCGTCCCGCCGACGATCGGTGAGCCAATCGCCGCAGTGCCGCCTGTAGTAGTGGTCGGAGTGTTGTCGGTCGCAGAGGCGTTGCTGCCGCCGCCTCCGCCGCAAGCGACAAGTGCCGCGCACATGGACGCAGCAAACGCGAGTCTGGCGATCTTCATATTGCTTTGTTCTTCTTTCATTGCATGGTTCCTTTTAGGTGGGTGACGATTGGAGATTGCCAGAAAAGATAACGGCAATCACCCTAATAAGTTTAGTTTCAACTCTAAAAGTCCTTACTTTACTCGGGGTGTGGCTCAACCATTCAGGTTGAATGGAGGGTGCATGGCTCAAGTCGATCAGGAACAGCTCGCCGTGGTGATTGGCCGGGCGATCGCGAAACACCGCGTGGCAAGTGGCTTCACGCAGGAACAGGTGGCCGAAGCGCTGGGAATCGGCAACGAGGCGGTCTCGCGCATGGAGCGCGGGCTTGTGATGCCGACCGTGGCGAGGCTGGTGGAGTTGGCCGATCTTTTCGAGTGCAACGCGGCCGACTTACTGACGGAAGCCAGCAGCCGTACGAGCGACCAGGCGAAGTATGTCGCTCAGCTCCTGGCGAAGCTGGGGGGAAACGACCGGACGATGGTGGTTGAGATCGTTGAGCGGCTGGCCGGACGACTCGCGAAGCGTTGATGTCAGTCAGTAGTCGTCGGGCAGCAGAATCGTCGTGACAGAGCGATCCGCTTCGGTGATGATCCAGACCTTCCCGTTGCCGGGCAGGTTGTAGCTTGACAACAGGCGTCGGCCGGTGAGCAGCGCCAGTTCGTTCGCTGTCTGATCTTCGACCGGTAGATCTCCCCAGTCGCCATGAATATGGCGGGCGAGCAGTACGACTCCCGATATGCGGACCTTATCGAGTATTGCCTGCGCGCCCGGGGTGATGACGGGGCGTCCCATCGGAAAACGCGGGCCTTGTGCATAGTTGCTCATGCGCGGCCCTCCTGCACGTAGCTCGCGGAGGGCCACACCGGATAGCGACGACTCGCAGGCCGTTCCGCCCGTCCGCCGCTATCGGACGCAACATCCTCAAGGCGTTCGATGGTCGTATTCGAGCGGTCCCACTCTGTGAGCACCAGAATGCGGGTCTGGTCCGGCAGGCGATAAAGTGAAATCAGGCGCAGGCCGCCCATGATTGACAGGTCGTTCTGCTGCCGGTCTTCATCGGACACGATCCCCCAGTCGCCCGCGATGTGCCTGAGTACTACGCTGATGACGGGAATGCCATTCGCGCGCAGTGCGGTGAGCGCGACCGGCGTAATGAGCAATCGCCCTGGACGGAAAAGTGGTTTGAGCCGCGTGGTTTGGTTCATGGGTAATTCTCCAGAAAACGGGCGAGCACGGGCCTCCGGATGAACCGGATGCGTGTTCGCTGGAATGAGAGGAAATGCCGACGCAGAAAACGCCGGTCAGGCTATGCGATCGACGAGTGCGCGACGTAGGCTGACAGCCTTCGCCTGGGAGCAACCCAGATGGCGGCGGATCTCGGCAACGGTCGGGCGCAACAATCCCCCGGCGACATCGCTTGCGAGTTGGATCAGGTCGTCGTTTATGGGATCGGATGCGAACGATGCTGATTGCCCATCGTTTCGTTGAGTGTCACTGCGTACGGCGTCGTTGCGACAGGCTGTCGAGGTTTCGCGACTAACGGATACATCTGCGTGACTCACCGGGACCGGCGCAATGGCTGGAAGAATCACATTCGTCACGTTCGCGGCTACCTCGGTCATGGGCGCGATCGCGTCGGCAGTAGTCGCGACTGTCGCGATTACGGGTGGTGTTGGCTCCTTCAAGACTGGTAGCAACGACGACTGAAGCGCGACCATCCACAGCAGGCACGCGACACCTTCGAGGACGGCGGCGAAGAGTGACCCAAACAGCAGGTCGATGCGGGCGACGGGCACGCCGAGTAGCGCGGCGAGTCGCGATGCGACTGGATCGGCGCGTAACGCGTCGCGTCGGGTCGTGGCCCGCTCTTCCGCGATTTGCTGACGCCGGATGTCGTCCGCTTCGGCATTGAGTGCATCGACCTTGGCCGCGAGCGTCGTGCGACGGGCTTCGAGCGTTGGGCAGTTGCCCGGACAGTGGCGTGCATTCGCGGCGGCAAGTTGCGCCGTCGCGGTTGCGCGCTCCCCCATGACGGTCGTAAGACTGCGGGCCGCTGTCGGGGGCGGCGCGGCAGAGAGCGCCGACGCGCGCAGTTCACCCGCATGCTGCTGGGCTGACACGAAGAAAACCGCATGACCGATACACGCAGTTACCAGGCAAGTGGCCCATAGGACGCTACCCATGACACGGACGAGCGCGGGCGTACCCCGTAGCAGGGCGGGTAACAGATGTGCGCTTGTGACGAGCACCAGCCCGGTCGCCACCCACACGAGCCGTTCCGCTAACCACCCGCCGCGCTGCCAGCCCGCCAGCACCGACATGCAGGCCGCCGTGCCGGTCGCGGCGACGGCCAGGGCGAGAGCGGGGCGACGGATCATGCGGCCTTCCCACCGAGTAGCGCGGCACGCTGGTCCAGCCGGTTTTGCAGGCTGGATCCGGTAGTCGCCCGAGTTTCGACGTGACCAGCATCGTGACCATTACCGTGACTGCGGTCGTCCCCGGATTCCGGTGGATAGAACTCTTCGGCGACAGCAGCGCTTTCCTCGATGCTTTCCTCGAACGCTCCGTTACTGAAACCGGCGTGGGCGGCTGTATCGAGCGCCTCCTGGTCAAAACCAGCCGTCTTGCGACGGGCATCCAGTTCGCGCGCCTCGATGATCGCCGCTTCGAGCGTACTGTTCGCCCGCACGCACAGATCGACGTAGTAGATTGCGGAACGGTAGCTCTGCGTGGTGGACTTGCCGCGCAGTTTGAGTTCGAGCGGCAGGCAGGCGAGCAGGTTGCCCGAGACAGCCGCGAAGTAGTGAAGCCGCGCGGCCAGGGTTCTGATCGAGTTAAAGCTCGTGGTCCTGAACACGAACGACCCAAGTTCGTCTTCGTCGCCAATCAGCACGTTCAAGCGACCATATGGCTTGCAGGCTCCGCCCTGACCGAATGCACATGCGTCTGGAGACGGACACGGCAGTTCCTCGATGCCTGAGTCACCGGTACGACGGCAGGTTTCCCCGTTGCCGACGCACACTGGTCGTCCCGTGTCGCGGTCGAAACACGAATACTCAGCACGCAGGTTCAGATCGGGATCGTTGAACAGGAAGCGCACTGGGATCGCGCGCAACTTGCCCGATGTCGCCTTGCGCAGTGCTTCGTTGAGCGGATGCAACAGCCACTCCCCGCGCTGCTGTACCTGCGTCGTGAGCGTGAACTGATCGTCCTTCTCCGGCAGACGCTTGCCGTTCTTCTCGACCACACGGCCGATGGAGATTCTTCCGACAACGGGTGGGGTGATAGCAAGGCCCTTCAGCATGACAATGCTCCTGTAGAGGTAGTAGAACGGATGGAACGGGAGGTCAGGTCGATACTAGAAACCGGCGCGAACCCGGTTTCGTGATGGCGTACTGCGTGGCGAACTGAGGGTGATCGGCGAGCAGCCGTTTGAGATCGACGCCGAAGCCATCCTTGCTGCGCTTGAATGACACGGAACCCGTCTCGAACTGGGCGCGGTCCGCTTCGCCCATGCTCTGCGCGATGGTTTGCTTGAGCTGGGCTTCAAGCGTCTGGCGGGTTTCAATCTCGGCTCGCACGGCGACCAGATCCACGAAAACCGACGACAGGCGACGGTCATCCGTGAAATCGACCGTGCCACCTGCGCCCGGATACAGGCAGCGCAGCGCACGATCCGCCGATTCCGATCCATCGGGCGGCGGCGGCGTATCGGTTTCCACATACCGCCAGAACGCCGCTTCCAGTTCGATGAGCCGCGCAATCAGTGCGTCGTCGCGCTCGATGCGGTGCACGTCGAGCTTCTGGCCGCACAGCAGCACGGCGACATCGGCTGCCTGCTTGCCCGTCACGGCGAGCTGGTGTTGAACCTGGCAGACCACGTACTCCGGTACCCCGTCGCGCCAGAGTCGCGCACCGAACTCGCCCGCGGTCTTGCATTCGAGCAACTGAACCTCGCGGTTGCCGACGACTTCACGATCCACGTTGGCGAGCATCCACGGGATGGTGTGGTGCTGGAGAACCGCGTTGACGCGTCGAACACGGTTTCCCGTCTGCTTCGTATAAGACGCCGCGACGATCGGTTCCAGAATCGTCCCCCAGTAGACAGGCTCGGTCGTATCGTCCGGATCGGGCTTTGGCAGGCTCGCATCCCTGCCTGTCTTCGAAAGCCACAATTCCAGCTGGCTTTGATACGGACTGAGCCCAACAGCAGCGGCTGCATCGCTTCCACCAATCCCGGATTTCCGTACCTCAAGCCAGTCCTCGCGTGGCATGTCCTTTGTTTCCACGAGCCGCAATGCCGGGCGGCTGCGTCTACGTCCAGCGGGTTCAGGCAAAGCCATTTCGACCTCCACAAATGAAAATGCCCGGTGGGGAGATCCCGGCCGGGCATGGATGGAAAGGAAGCATGGGTTCAGGCCACGAGCCGCATGGCCTCCTCGAAAGCTTTCTGCTTGAGGGCCGCGCCAGTTCCAAACCAGGCCGAGTCCGTTCGGTTATGGTCGGAACGAGCGCGCCGGTGGTGACCGACGAACTCCGTAACTGAATTCAGCAGCCCCCACGCGGTGCCTGCCGCCGATGCCATGTCTGCCCCCTTTCCACGACCGGTGAACAGTTCGTGAACGGTTTTAATCGCGCTGTCGTTGGTCGCCGCGACGGGCGAACTGGCGTTGGTAGTGGGGTAGATCAGCACGCGGCGGAAGAAGGTTTCGGCTGCGCTATCGTTGACCTTGCATTCGCTCAACGCCTTCATGCGGGCCATAAAACCGTCCCAGCTCGATATGGCAATACCGAGCTGGCGTTTCACGGCCTGCGCATCGAACTGGCTGCGGTGCGGTACCTTGACGGCTCCCGTACTGTCGCCTAACGCAATGGCGAGCGTGTTGTTGCAGACGACGCGAATGCTCGTGAACTGCGCAGTGGTTGCCAAGGACCCGTCACATGCTGTGGCAAGGAGCAGATAGGCATTCACGCGGTCGCGGCCCTTGAGCGTGGCGTTCTGGCCGGTGCGGGCCAGCGCCCAAAGTTTCTTGCCGTCCTTGAGGACGCCAGCGGTCTCCAGTTCGAACCCGCCGACCTCAGTCAAATCCCTGTAGAACTCGAGAATGGTTTCCGGCTGCACTACGTTGTACCTGGATGAGACAACCGAAAGCGGAGCCTTCGTGTCCGACCGGTACAACACTTTCTGTTCGGGAAACGCGTGGATTGACCCGAGCGTGGTCCCGGCCATTCCGGAAACGAAGCGGACTTCGGCTTCTTCGATGCGCCAGTCCATACCGGCCTGACGCGCCCACACTTCGAGCGGTTGATTGGCGGCGAGTGGGTTGCCCAGACCGTGCCACGGAGTGTCGCCGACGTAGGCCATGCTGGATACGAGATGCATTTGAAAATCTCCTGATAGATGACGGAAATACAGAAAGAAAAAATGCCTACAGCCCCTTGGGGGCTGTAGGCATTGAGCAGAAAGAGGGAAGCGAAAAAGTATGCGCGTGTTACGACGAGTGGGACTTGCTGAAAACGTGGCCGCACTCAAGGCACTCGCAGTTGTCGAGGACATGGGTATCGATCTGCTCTCCGACTGCGGAACCTGCGGCGCAGCCAGCAGCACCGCCGAACAGTGCGCCCATCAGAGCCCCGGCCATACCACCAACGATCGAGCCGACAGGACCGGCAACCATGCCGAGTGTTGCACCTGCTTCTGCACCACCGAGCGCAGCAGCGGCGCTACCGGCAGCGCCCGCGATAGTACCGACCGCGCCTCCGGCTTTGCGGGCATAGTCACGTGTGGCAATACGCGATGAGTTGCAGCGGGGACAGGAAGGAACGTGATTCATATATCAGCCTCTTGAGGATTCGGGGTAAACAGCTTTGCCCGCATGCATTCCGGGTGGATGCTCAATGAGGGTGATATATGGGCGAAAAATTATAGATCGCCGGTTCTAAGGTTGTCGGAGCGTGCTGCTGCAATGCAACCGAAATTTTCCAGGACACACACCGACTGCTTTGTCCCTCTGGCATCATTGCGGACTACGTTAAGGAGTTGCCCGTGTCCCGTTTGACCGACTTGATTGCCCAAGTCAAAGCCAGAGATCAAAAATTAGGGGCGGATCTTGATCGGGAGTTCAAGGTCTTGTCCTCGCGTCTGCCGTTCGGGCTCAATTTTGAGCGCCACCGCCCCGAGGCAGTGGAGTTGCCTCAGCGCCCTGTTCGTAAGGGAGACAAGGTGCGCGTGCTGCCGCCGCGCGGCACCATCAAGAAGGGCGATCAGCGCTTGTGGCTGGTTACGGCCATCAGCAAAACAACGAAGCGAGCCGACTTGGTTCTCCTGGGTGGGGAGAGTATAGAGACGCAGGCGGTTGCTCTGGACGATCTGGTGGTTGTGGCCGAGTTTAGCGACACGATCTATCCCGGCCTTGTTACCACAGGTAGCGTACGGCGCGGAGGCGACAAGCCGTTCCATACCGTGATCAACGGCGAGAACTATCACGTTTTGGAAGCGTTGACCTACACGCATCGCGGCAAGATTGACGCTATTTATATTGACCCACCCTACAACACGGGTGCGAAGGACTGGAAATACAACAACGATTATGTCGAGGCCGACGACCTGTATCGGCACAGCAAGTGGTTAGCGATGATCGAGCGGCGTCTGCAAATCGCGAAGGAACTGCTGAACCCGGCTAACTCGGTGCTCATCGTTACTATCGACGAGAAAGAATACCTGCGACTAGGACTTTTGCTTGAGCAGACGTTCCCTGAAGCACGAGTGCAGATGATCAGCAGTGTGATCAATCCCAAGGGAACTGCGCGGGCTAACGAGTTTTCACGCATTGACGAATATGTATTCTTTGTCGCTCTCGGGGACGCGAAGTTGACCCGTTGGAACCGCGATATGTTGACCGACCGCGACTACTCGGAAGACGAGGACGTGCGCTGGCGAGGCCTTGCACGCACAGGGCGTAAGGGGTTGCGACCGCACAACCCGGGGTCGTGGTACCCGATTTATATCAAGAAGGACGGATCGGGCATCTATTCGGTCGGCAACACCGTGCCGCTTGGCAACGACGATCCTGTTGATGCACCGGAAGGCACGATTGCGGTTTGGCCTCCTTCCAGCGACGGGCAGCAGTACAGTTGGTCGGTCGTGCCCGAGACATTGCGCGAACTGATGTCGCGCGGTGCCGTAAGGATTGGACGCGTTGATTTATCGCGTAACTCGGTCCCAATCTATTACTTGTCCTTCAATCAACTCCAACGTATCGAAGACGGCGACATAAAGGTGGTGGGTCGGGAGCCGGACGGCACGCTGCAAATCGCCTATGCGGAGGGCAGTCGATCCACCGCGCCAAAGACCATTTGGAACATGACCTCTCACGATGCGGGAAGCCACGGGACCAATATGATTCGCACGTTGCTTCCTGGCCGCCGCTTCCCGTTCCCGAAGTCGCTCTACGCCGTTGAGGACGCGCTGCGTTTTTTCGTGGCCGATAAGCCCGAAGCGATCGTCCTCGATTTCTTTTCTGGGTCGGGTACGACAGCCCATGCAGTAATGCGTCTGAACCATCAGGATAATGGGCGGCGCCAGTGCATCTGCGTAACTAACAACGAAGTTGCAGCGGACGAGCAGAAGACGTTGCGCGGGCAAGGTTTGCGTCCCGGTGACGCGGACTGGGAGCAGCACGGCATCTGCGATTTCATTACGAAGCCGCGTGTCGAAGCCGCGATCACGGGGAAAACTCCTGAAGGGCAGCCGATCAAGGGCGACTACAAGTTCAGCGACGAATTCCCGATGGCCGATGGCTTCGCCGAAAATGCAGAGTTCTTCACGTTGACCTATGAGACCCCGGTCATGGTCAACCACAACTTGGCCTTCGGTCGCATTGCCCCGTTGCTCTGGTTGCGGGCCGGTGCTCGAGGTCAACGCATTGACAAGTTACCCGCCGACGGCTGGGCGGTCGTGGACGCCTACGGTTTGTTGACGGACGTAGACGCAGCCACGTCCTTCATCAAAGCGGTCAAGGTGGCCAGCAGCATCAAGGTAGCCTATATCGTGACCGACGACGACCGGCGCTACCAGGCGATCGCCCGCCGTCTACCGGATGGCGTGGAGCCAGTGCGCCTCTACGAATCGTATTTGACCAACTTCAGCTTTACACACGGAGACTGACGGATGAAGTTCACTCTCAAGGAGTACCAGCGCGATGCCGTGCGCGATGCCTTGGCCAATCTCGGTAAGGCACGCAGGTATTGGCGCGGTGAGAGAGACAAGACCCGCTTCTCCCTCACTGCAGTCACGGGTGCAGGTAAGACCGTCATGGCCGCTGCAGCATTCGAGGCGCTCTTCCACGGGGACGACGAGTTCGACTTCGAAGCCGATCCCGGCGCTGTCGTGATTTGGTTCAGCGATGACCCCTCCCTGAACGAGCAGACTCGCTTCCGTCTGATGGAGGCCAGCGACCGTATCAACCACACCGACATGGTCGTCGTGGAGAACACCTTCAACCGATCGAAGTTCGAGGCAGGAAAAATATACTTTCTGAACACGCAGAAGTTGAGCAAGAACAGTCTTCTCGTGCGTGGTTTCGATCAGGATGAGCTCGAAGCTAAGGCGGGTGCCCTGTTGCCTGAGACTCGTCCGGACCTGCGGGCTTATACGATCTGGGACACCATCCAGAACACCATCGAAGATCCGGACTTGACCTTGTACCTCGTGCTCGACGAAGCGCACCGTGGTATGGGTAAGCCCACCACTGCAAGCCAGAACGCCAAGAGCACCATCGTTCTACGTTTGATCAACGGCGTCGGTGGCGTGCCTGGCATTCCTGTCGTCCTTGGCATCTCTGCTACTGTTGAGCGCTTCGATAAGGCGATGGAAGGGGCAGTCAAGCGCCTAAAATTAGATAACGTGACCGTAGACACGTCGAAGGTACAGGAGTCCGGTCTGATCAAAGATACAATCCTGCTCGACATCCCGAAAGAAGCAGGCGACTTCGACACCGTGCTGGTTCGTCGCGCTACTGACAAGTTGAAGGATTCTACGAAAGCTTGGGCCGAATATGCCAAGCAGCAGGACGAATCGCACACAGTCCTCCCACTGATGGTGTTGCAGGTGCCGAACACGCCGGATCCGAGTGAGATCGGGCGTGCGTTAGACACCATCTATACTCGTTATCCCGAGCTGCCTAATGGTAGCGTGGCGCATGTGTTCGGAGAGCACACCACGCAGCGCTTCGGCAACCGAGACGTGCCCTACATCGAGCCGCAGCGCGTTCAAGAGTCGGGCTGGGTTCGTGTGCTCATCGCCAAGGACGCGATCAGCACTGGTTGGGATTGCCCGCGTGCCGAGGTGATGGTGTCATTCCGCGCGGCCAGCGACCGGACGCACATCACGCAGCTGCTGGGCCGTATGGTGCGTTCGCCACTTGCTCGTCGCATCCCTGGCAACGAGCTATTGAACACGGTCGATTGCCTGCTGCCAAAGTTTGATCGCAAGATGGCAACCAGCGTGGTTGATGCTCTGATCAAGGGTGACGATACACAGGGAGCGACGCCAGGCCGTATCTTGGTCGACTACGTCGAAGTTAAACCCAATCCCGACGTGCCTGTGTCGGTGTGGCAAGCGTTCGAGGCCCTGCCGTCGCAGACGCGCCCTCAACGTGGCGCGAAGCCGGCCAAGCGCCTGACCGCTCTGGCGCACGAATTGGCCTCGGACGACATTCTGCCGAACGCTGGCAAGCTAGCCCACGCCGCATTGCACGAGACGCTCGACCGGTTCCAACACGACAATCGAAAGATGATCGCGGACAAGCGTGAGACCGTGTTGACGGTTGATGGTCGGACCGTCCGCGCAGATCTGCAAGGCAAGGCCAAGAGTTTCAACCAGATGTGGGAAGAAGCTGCCGATGCAGCGGCTATTGCGGATGTCTATCGACGTGCTACGCACGTCTTCACGCCGGACATCGCACGTACGTACGTTGATCACCTCGCCTACAAGGTTGCAAACCCGGACGACGATGCCGAAGATTTTTTGGAAGCTATAGTTGAAGCGCGCGTCACCGTGGCTGGGCTAGGGCTGGTGACCGAAGTCCAGGGCCACTTTGACGGCGAGGCTGACCGACTGGTGAAAGCCTGGATGGCGCAATACGGAGCACAGATCAAGGCGCTGAGCGACGACCGCAAGGAATCGTACCGCCAAATCATCGAGATGAGCGCGGATCCGCAGGACGTGGAAATGATCAAGCCGGAGGCGCGGTTTGAGCCGACGAAGGCTCGTGACGGCGACGCGATGACGGATCTGCCGACGTGGAAGAACCATCTGCTCTGCGACGAGGACGGCGGGTATCCGGCCGAATTGAACACATGGGAGACGGATGTGGTCGAGATCGAGTCGGCCCGCGAGGGCTTCGGCTTCTGGTATCGCAATCCGCAGCAGCCGGGTCAATCTTCGTTGGGTATCGCATATCTGTCGGACGGACAGTATCGAATGGTGCGCCCGGACTTCATTTTCTTCGCTACGCTCGACGACGGAACCGTGGTCGTGGATCTGGTCGATCCGCACGGTACACAGCTCGCCGACGCAATTCCGAAGTTGCGGGGACTTGCGCAGTATGCACGAACCCACGCGGCAGTCTATCGTCGTATTGAAGCGGTCGCCGAGGTGAACGGCAAGTTACGTGTGCTCGATTTGACTCGTGAGGACGTTCGTGCGGCGATCGATGAGTTACAAGGGGGCGACGTTACGGCGAATAGCCTGTTCGCGGGAAGCGTGGCGACTGACTATCATTGAGGGCAAGGGAAGAGTCAGTAAGGTCATTTTGGGTGCGCTTTCTTGTGCAGCAAAGCGAAGGTGGGCTTTGCTTCACTACAGGGAGCGGTCGTCGACGACCGACCTTAGTTCATTTAGTACGGCGCTGGCTGGTCGAAGTCGCGGCGAAGTCCACCTAGCTTGTGTAGCGGTCTATGGCGAAAGGTAACAATACCGAATGGATGTCGAGCGAGGCTGCACACCGTCCGTTTCTTGAGCTTCCAGTCGTCTTCGAATTCACCAAGAACCTAAGCGTAACGACGTCACTTAATTTAGAGCCACTACCGGAGCCAAGGTCTTGTATATAAAGCGCATTCAAATCGAGGAAGGCTTCCTCAATGGTTTCGATCTTACGTTGTCGTCGGGCCTTAACGTCCTCATCGGCGCGCGAGGGACGGGCAAGACATCTGTTATTGAGCTAGTCCGCTTCGCGTTGGGGGCGAAGAATCACACGACGGAAAGTCAGGCTCGCTCACTTGACCATGCACGCGCGGTCTTGAATGGAGGGGAGGTCAGCGTCCTTTTGGGTGACGATGCTGACAATATCGATGTCACCGTGACGCGCAGCGTGAATGATGAAAGACCTCGTGCGAATGGCGACTATGTTGCGCCGATTGTCCTATCTCAAACGGAAATCGAGACACTTGGCCTCAGTGAGGCTGGTCGCCTGACGCTCATCGACGGCTTTATCTCCGGACGATCCGCGCTTCGTGCAAACGAGGCTGAGACGGTCAGCGCAATTCGGTCTACCTATAAAGAGATAGCTTCTCTCGAAGCCGAGATTGCCACGTTGGTCGACGGCAAGCCAAAGCTCAACGTACTTACGGAGCAACTTGGCCAGCTCAAAAAGCAACAGGCACAGGTGGAAGGGCAATCAAAGGTGGTTGCCGAGAAACAAGGCATACTAACGCGCCTCAATGCTCAGCTCTCGGATTTGTCGGTTAGAGAAGAGGTTCTTACACGGTTCGCTGAAAGCGCAAGCGAGTGGGGCGAGTCCTTGGGCGGCCTTGCGACGCAGGACTATGGCGTCGAGCCTTGGCATGGTGATCCAGCGCAGGATCCCCTCGAAGGGATCCGGGGAAAGTACAAGAATGCCGTGCGTGAGATTGAGGCGGTGTCGGGGGAGTTTGAATCACTTTCTGAAGTGGCGTTACAACGGCAGCAGGAGCTTGCGGCTAAACGGACCGAAGTTGAGAAGCAGGCTCGTGTATTACGTACGGATCTAGATAAATTGGTGGAGGGGTCAGGCGCGCTTGCTAGGCAGGTGGCTGCGGTCGAAACCCAAATTGCACAGACCCAAGTGCGTGACAGGGTATTTGTTGAGCGCAGGGCGCGGCTTGCAGAACTTCGAAAGCGTCGCGATCAGCTCTTGGGACAATTGCAGTCAATTCGGGACCGGCGATATAACGAGCGAGTCCGGATTGCGACGGCTATTACTAGCAATCTCGCTCCTCAAATAAAGATTGAGCTCGAACGCTCTGCTCAGTACGGTGAGTACGCGAAAGCAATCGCTAATGCACTACGGGGAAGCGGCATGAAGTATGCCGATCTCGCGGCAACGTTGTCACAGCAAATCAGTACGCGTGAGCTTATAGACATCATTGAAAATGACGATTTCGATCTGCTCGCCGAGCTGACCGATATCCCTAAGGACAGGGCTGCCCGCCTGCTCGGACATTTGAAAGATTTTGGTACGGCCGACATCGCCACGTGCGATGTCGAAGACAACGTCCGAATGAGTCTTCTCGATGGTGTCGAATATAAAGACATCATGCACCTCTCAGCCGGCCAGCGGTGTACGGTGATATTGTCGATTGTCCTCCAGCACAAGGAGCGTACGTTGGTGATTGACCAACCCGAAGACCATCTAGATAACGCTTTCATCGCAACTACGGTCATCAAAGCGTTGCGGGAGAGAAAGGGCTCAGGACAGGTGATCCTGTCAACTCATAACGCGAATATTCCGGTATTAGGCGAGGCCGATCGCGTCATCGAACTGACATCGGATGGTCGGAACGGCTTTCTGCAACTTAGTCGGCCCTTGGAACATCCTGACGCGGTCGATGCAATTACGAACGTAATGGAGGGCGGGCGCGCCGCGTTTGATAAACGTGCGGAATTTTACGAGCACCACGATCTATGATGGACAAAGCTGGAGCCGAGCGTGCCTTGCGATCGTCCGCGGCGGAGGAGCGGCTTGCTGGCGCTCGCTTCTTCTCCAGAAACGCCGAAGCCATTGATATTCCTCTTCTGAAGAAGTGTCTGGCAGTAGAGACAGTGCCGTGGATACGGCGTGCGCTGGAGCGCGCAGTTGATCGCGCATCGAAAGGGGCTACTGACTACGGAGACGGGGAAGTCGGCTCGCAGATTGAAAGCGTGCCTCGTGATACGTCTGAGCGTCTAGTACGTGACCTCCGTGCTGAAGCTGTTGAGGAAGTGGCGGGGACAATCCTTCACGAGTTTGCACCAATCATCGGCGCTCTCCGTCTCCGGGCGCGGGACGAGATTGTTGACTACGAAGGCTCGCAAACTAGAAAATTGCTCGACCAATTTCTTGACCTAATTGAAGCCGTCCGGAATCTTAAGCGGGCTGCAGCGGTTCCGAACTATGCTGAATTTGATTTGGCAGACTTGGTCGATGCTTCGATTCAGCTCGTATCGGACATGGCTGCAGAAATCAGTATCCGTGTCGCGGGACGAAGACCGTTTCTGGTGTATGCCGACCGGGAAGCAATGCAGCTTGCCCTATTGAATGGGCTCCGGAACGCCATTGAGGCGGTGAGTGATAGCGGCATTGAACGGCCGGCTAGTATCGTAGTTAATTGGGGGCGAGGTGGTGTCGAGAACTGGCTCGTTGTACTCGACTCGGGAGCCGGTTTTATCGGTGACCCCGCCGATGCATTGAAGCTTGGCGTGACGAACAAGCGTGATCACATCGGCTATGGGCTGGCGACGGCGCAATACGCGATGAGATCAATGGAGGGCGACGTATTGCTGTCCAACAACCCGGACGGCGGTGCTCGCTTTGAACTGAGGTGGGACGAGGAACATGCACGTACTGTTCGTTGAAGATAATAAGACGTTTGCGGATACGATGGTGAGCAGTCTGCGGAAAATTGCCGGGGCGAGCGTTGCCCTGGCGATGAGTCGCGATTCGGCGCTTGCTGCGCTTCAAGATCGCATCTTTGACATTGTCGTGCTTGATCTGGCCATTCCAACACAAGACGACGCACTTGATAACGCCCCCGAGCATGGTCAGAGCGTCTTCTACGAGGTGCTTCGTTTGAGCCCTGGGACGCCGATTTATATCCTCACGGGCTCTGAACCCGACGAATTTGCGACTGGGCTGGCGCGATATGGAAACCAGGTCGATCTGTGGGGTACCGGTCGTCCAGTGGCGAGCATTATTTACCATGCGAAGGAGCGCGCCGACAGACTGCTTGACGACCTGCAATCGCTCGCAGGTGATATTGCGATTACGGATGCTGTCACGATTGATACGAGAGGGCGTAATATCGATTTACCTCCAGAGCACAAGCGTGCTCTCAAGGTGTTCACTCGCCTCCATGGCGGCGTTTCGTGTCTGATCCAGCGCGTGGGCGGTGGTCTTTCAGGCGCGCGCACGCTCCGGGTAACCGTTAAAGATGATCAGGCGCATGTAAGATCGCTTTGCATCGCCAAGCTTGGTGATATCGACGACGTGCGCCTTGAAAGCGAAGCCTTCGAGCGACACATAAAGCTTCTGCGTATCGGCGCGGCGACGCCGTTGCTCAATCATATTCATTTGGGGCTCCGAGGGTTTGCCGGTGTTTTCTATGCACTGGCCGAGGGCTACGACGAAACGCTCTTTGACGTCGTCTCGGCGCGACCGGAGACTGTCGTGCCGATCATAAAAGCCGTGAGGTCCGGCATGGAGCGCTGGCCGGGGGCGGGCACCGTACGCACAGTCAAGATACAAGAGGTGCGGCGCAGGCTACTAAGCGATGAGGCACTAGCCCGACTGCGGGAGCGGTTCGAGATACCGCGGATAGACGCTTTGGAAGAGCTAGAGGTGCGCGCGCTAGATGCGTGTATTCATGGCGATCTGCATGGTGGCAACATTCTCGTATCGACCAAAGGGGAACCCGTCCTAATTGACTTCGGCGATGTCGGTCCCGGGTTCACATGCTTGGATCCGGTCACGCTTGAACTCAGTATGGCATTTCATCCTGACAGCCACAGCCATGGCATCGCCGAGAAATTGCTCTCGAAAATTCACGAATGGCCAAACATTGAGGCCTACTCCATCGACAATCCGTTAGCCGCGGTAGTCGAGATCTGCCGTGACTGGGCTCACGACCAAGGGGGCAGCGACGGTGCTGTGCTGGCTGCTGGATATGCATTTGCTGTAAGGCAACTGAAATACGAAACGGTCAACTCAGAAGTTACCCTGAGGCTAATAGATGCGATCGCATCTCGACTGTTAGGGCCGGCGGTGTAGATGAAGAGACGAAGACTTGCGCAGTGAATTGGCAGCTCCGAGGGCATTCGCGCCAAGTCGCGGTTGCCGACGGCGAAGTGTGTTTCATCACCAGCGCCAACCTGATTGGCCATGCAATGGAGCAGAACATGGAAGACGGAGTGCTGATTTGAGGTGGTGGAGTTCCGAAGACGCAGGGCGCTAATGCGCTCTCTGGCCATCATTGACGCGATCGGCATAATGGGCGACGACAAACGCGTGCGCTAAATAACGCAGCAACTTTGCGATAGCGAGGTAGGGTATTGCAAGCGAGGTTTGTTCTGCGGGATTCCGACCCAGAGATGTTTGGTTGATCAACGACTTAAGTAGGTACCAACTGTCGTCCCTTTCAGCGCTTTGGCTTGTATTGGCTGTTCTAAAATCATCCACGTCTGAAGCTGCCGTGTCCGTCTCGGTTTTCAGCTGATCCAGGTAGTCGGCCCAAGCCTGCATCATCTTTACCCGCTCATTCAGGAACTTAGTGCGGTTATAAGCGGTGCCGAGAAGATCGGGTACCCTATGAGCAAGCTGATGCTCAATGACTTCTGCCGGAAACCGAAGTCGCTCGTGGAGAATTGTTCGCGCCATGGCTCGGAAGCCGTGTCCTGTGATCTGGCTCTTAGTGTCAAATCCGAGCCGCTGTAGCGCGGCGTTAATTGCTGCCGCGCTCATTGGTTTTCTACGATCGCGTCCAGGAAACACGAATCGCCAACGGCCAGTAAGCCCATGTAGCTCTTGTAGTATTTCAATCGCTTGGGTGGCTAACGGGACAAGATGCTCCGTCTTTGTCTTTGATACGGTGTACCGCCATTCACCGCGATTCAAATCGAACTGCGACCATTCTGCCTGTCGCAATTCGCCAGGACGGACGAACAGTAGTGGCGCGAGGCGAAGCGCTGCACGGACAACTTGCGTACCACCAAAACTGTCCAATGCCTGCAACATTTCGCCCACTTCCCCCGGGTCCGTAAGCGCCGGAAAATGTGTGTGCCGATTAGGCCGCAAAGCGCCCCGCAAATCAACACTTACGTCACGCATTGCGCGGCCGGTAGCAACCGCGTATCGGAAGACCTGCCCACAGGTCTGGTGGAGGCGATGTGCGGTGTCGTTTGCGCCACGCAATTCGGCGCGGCGCATCACTTCTAGAACTTCTGGCGCAGTTATCTCCGCTATTGGGCGCTGCCCCAGTACGGGAAACGCGTCCTTCATAAGGCGTCCCATAATTTTTTCCGAGTGGCTGTGGGTCCAGACTGGCGCTTGTCTCTCAAACCACTCCAGTGCGACGAGCTTGAATGTATTTGCTGCGCTCAATTGAGCTAGCCGTCTTTTCTCTTTTTTGGCTTGGCTTGGATCGATTCCATCTGCCAGCATGGCACGTGCTTCATCCCGCTTCCTGCGTGCGTGAGCTAGCGTTACGTCCGGATAAACACCCAATGCAAGTCTTTTTTCGCGAGCATTGAATCGATATTTTAAGCGCCAGTATTTTCCGCCTGTGGGCGCAACTTCAAGATACAAACCGCGACCGTCATAGATCCGGTATGTTTTTTCCCGTGGCGCTGCACGTCGAACTTCCAGATCGGTAAGAGGCATGATGGACCTCGAATTATGGCTGAACACCAACTCTTTGTTTGATGTCCAGCCGATACTCGTGCGCAGACCATCACTTTGACGGTCCGAACTCAATCTGTGCCTGCTCGAGCATCCAGGCTTCAATCTTGTCGTGCCATACACGTAGCAGGTCGAGAGGACGGCGACGATAGTGCTTCTCTGCAAGTGCGGACGGCTTGTGCCCTTGGATTTGAGCGACGACACCGACCGGAACCTCGACCCACTCTGAAAGTGTGCCAAAGGAGCGGCGGAGGCCATGCAGGGAAAGGTGAGGCAAACCCGTCGGAGTCAACGCTCGATTGTGCGCATGACGCGGCTCAGCTATCTTGCCGTCCGCCGCAGTTTTGCTGGCGAACACCCACTCGGAGGGCTCCCATCGTACCGCCCTTTCTGAGAGCCGAGAGGCTTGGCGCCTATTTGGGGGCATCTCATTGAGACGTTGAAGGTGGCGCAGTAAGTCCGCTAAGTATGGGGTGAGTGGAATCGTTCGACCACCTGTACCTTCCACCTTATCGTTCATCGTCAAGCTCCGCCAGCGGAAGTCCACATCGTCCCAGCGCAATGCGGCGAGCTCCTCCCGACGGGCACCTGTGATCAAGAGGCCCTGCAGGTACGCACTGATGACCGGATTCGCGATGCCACGCACGGCGTTAAACCAAACAGAAAGCTGCTCCCGCTGTAAGCAGTCGTTCTTTGCGGTGCTACGGGGGAGAATGCCTTTGACCTTCGGTGATGAATAGGCGTCGTGGGGAATGATGCCCGCGTATGCCTCATCACTGTCGCACCATCGAATGAACGCTTTGAACAGACCAAACGCATGACCGGCATTTGTCGGTCCTCGGGGTATCTCAGCCTCCAGCCACTCGGACATGGACGTCGCCGTGATTTCGGTCAACCGCAGCGGCATGAGCGGGGCCAATGGCCCACGCACCTTTTCTTTGCCGCCGCGTTTCGCAATGCCGCCGCCGGGCGAGGAGAGGTTGATATGGTCGATGATGTATCTCTCGGACCGCGGCTTTTTCGTTTTTGGGGAGATCTTCGTCCGCAGATGCTCCAAGTATTGTTCCCACGCTTCGCCAACAGTCACGTCCTTGCGGCGCTTCGCTGCCTGGCGGGCTTCGTGCTCGGCCTTCTGCTCCGCCTCTCGCTCGCGCGGATCAACTCCGCCGTCGATAAGCGTCTGGAGACTGCGAGCGCGCTCCTGAGCTTTGTCGATCGTCCAGCTCTTCGGATCACCGATCGTCATCCGGACCGTCGAGCCATGGATCTTCCCTTGATAGATATAAGCCTTGGCGCCGCTAGGTGTGGCTCGCAAGCCAAGCCCGGGAGTCTTGCTGTCCCAAAGGAATGACTGCGACTTACCCTCTTCGCAGCGATGCGCCTCTACACGAGCCGCAGTGAAGTTGACCTTCGCCACCTAACCCCCTTGCCCATAAGCCAGCGATTCCGTGTAACCGCCATGTAACCGGATTATGCGCCAACGAGGGAATCTCGATCAACAATAACGAGAGCTGATTTCAGAGGAAAGTGTTTAAATTCAGTGGATTGCCGACTTATGTAAGCCTATATCCACTTCGATCAATGTCCACTTGTTCGCATTCGCAATGCGAAGGTCGGGAGTTCGATCCTCCTCCGCCCAACGAAAATCCGAAGGGCTCGGTCGCAAGACCGAGCCTTTTTGTTTTCCAGCATCCCCCGCGTAGCGCAGGCGCCTCGTATCCCTTTCGACGCGGCCCGTCCCTATTCGGCCGCGTCGCGATCGTGCGCCGGCCCCGCCAGCCCCTGCCTCGTCGCGT
>Ga0105240_10001819_pt1 | contig 35782 bp, 30 predicted proteins | sample KBSC54metaG_FD_80426 | JGI IMG/M metagenome (GOLD analysis project Ga0105240, IMG submission 80426) | Corn rhizosphere microbial communities from Kellogg Biological Station, Michigan, USA - KBS C5-4 metaG | ecosystem: Host-associated > Plants > Roots > Rhizosphere > Soil | place: Michigan, USA... | reverse complement strand
GCGGCAACCGCTTCTCCGCAATGTTCAGGTGGCTGAGGATTTTTACGCGGGATACAATCGCCGGCTGAAACCTCTTGAGCTGCCCAGGCACAGGCACCTCCTGCAGCACACCGTCAATTCGGTAGCGGATCCGGAACTCATCCTCAAACGGTTCCGGGTGAATATCCGAGGCGCGCAACTCGATGGCATCGCGCAGGACCTGGTTGACGAAGCGGATAATGGACGCGTCCTCAGCCGCACCGTCCAGGTTGGTATCCTCTTCCGGGTTCTCGTCGACGACCTGGAAGGAGGTCTCTTCTCCCAGGGTATCGATGGTGTCGGCGCCGACCCCGAGGCGCTTCTTCATCTCGCGCTGGATCGCTTCACCGGTGGCCAGCACCGGTTTGAGATTGAGCCCGGTCATGCTCTTGAGCGCGTCTAAGCCATGCGTCGAAAACAGCCGACTGGTGGCCACTTCGACCGTGCCATTCACCCGGCGCAGGGGAAGCAACTCCTCTTTGAGGAGGATGCGGGCCGGAAACAAGGACAAGAGCTGGCGGTCCGGCTCGACATCGGTGAGGGTCGTATAGCTCAAGCCATACTCGCCTGCCAACCAGCGCAGCACGTCTTCCTCCGTTTGAATCGCTTTTGCCTGGCCCTTACTGTGTTTGCTCAAGGCCTCGGCGTCGATGGACGACAATTGCCGAGCGGCCACCATTTTATCCAGCAGGGCTTTCAGCCCCGATTCCTGGGCCAGGCTCTCATTCATAGGCAACTCGAGAACGTTGGAGTTCGTTGTAGATCCGCGCCCCGACACAATCGTGGGGCGCTGCTTCGCTGGACGGCTTTACAACCAACCATTGACAGTGGCAATCGCCTCCTGCCGCGTGGTCAGCACTTTGCGCAAGTCGTCCTGAGCCTTCTCCAATTCGGCTTGCTTGGTCTTGCGCGACTCCAGGTACTTGGCGAGCGCCGCTTTGATTTCCGCCTTGGGCGCTTTCGCATCGATGGCTTTCTGCAGGGCTTCCGCTTCCGGGCTGGGCGTCTGGCCCATCATGCCGCGGCGTTGGCCCTGATCGGGTTGCGCATTGGCACCGCCACGGCGCGGGCCGCCGAACATCCCCCGCCCCATTCCGCTCATCGACGCCATCCGCGCGTCCATGACCTTCTGGATGAGCGGCTCGAGAACCTTCCATTCCGCGTCATCCGTGACCTCCATGTCTTCCTTAACGCGCTCCATCATGCGCTCCCGGAATTGCGCCGGGTCGAAGTTTCGCCGCCCGCCTCCCTGAGGAGGAGGCCCCTGGTTGTCCTGAGCCAGACTTTGATTCACTCCCAAACTCATCAAGGCAGCCATTCCCGCCCCAGCCAGCCATCGGTTCATTCTCATACTCATTTACTTGTTTGCTGCAGTTGTTTGCGTGTTGCGAATCGCCGTTAGCGATCCTACGGTATTTGTGGCTCATCCCCCTGCAGGGAACGTGCCAACGTCGAAACCCCCTGTTTTCCAAGCCCTTTCACCATCAGGTGCGCAGCAATTGCTCACGACCCCAAGCGCGACCGCGCACTATTTGCGCAGCGCCGATCGGTGCGCCGCGGGTCGAGACTCAGCGCTTCATGAATGCTTGTCCGGCCATCAAATCAGCGAAGAGTTGGACTCAGTGGTCCGATCGCAGGTTCCCTTTACGCAGGCCAAACCGCCAGGTAGCCAGAGGCGTTCTATGCTAGCCGCAACAATCTGATTGCTCCGGGGTTGACCTCAAAGGAGGCCGGTGTCAAGCCGATCAAATCGCCATCGGCAGCGACCTCGATGGGTTCCACCGTGTCCACCCGAATGGACCGGCCCGTGAAGTAATGCACTTTGGGATGATGCGTATGCTGGCCGCGGGAAAGCCGGCGCATTTCCCTCAGTCCCTCCCACCGGCCAACGTGGCCGACCAGGTTGACATTCAGCAACCCGTCATCGGTTCGCGCGCCGGGGGCGAGCTTGATCCCGCCGCCTACGTCCTCTCCGTTGCTGATCCCCAGAAACAGGGTTGGGCCGGCAAACACCTTTCCGTCCACCTCCACCCGCATATCGACGGGTGAATAAGTCCACAAGGCCCGGATCAAGCTAAACCGGTAAGCCAGCGACTGGCCGAGCAGCCGTTTCGCCAGGAGAGTCGTGTGGCGTAGCACGGGCCCGATGATTCCGACCCCTCCAAATAGAAGCGCATAGCGCGTCCTTGGCCGGCCTCCGGTCGTGCAGACTATGTCGATCACATCCAACGGTTGAAGCGTTCCTTCCGCCATGGCCCGGACAGCGTCCTGTGGCCTCCGCAAGCCGGCACACCGGGCAATGTCATTGCCGGTACCGCAGGGGAGTATCGCCAGCCCGGCCCGTCGTTTCGGCACGGACATCAGTCCGTTGCAAACTTGGGAGACGGTCCCATCGCCTCCAACGGCGACCAGCAGGTCGTGGTCGAGGGCGGCCCCGGCAGCTATCCGTTCAGCCTCACCCGGCGCGCTGGTAAACACCTTGCCCCAAAGGTCAGGCCCCTCGGTCCAGGAATTGACCCTAGGTCCAACACTCGCAGGCAACGCCGATTGCCTGGCCAGCGCCCCCTCAAAACGCTGCCACCGACGCATTCCCAGGCCGCCTCCGGCAGCAGGGTTGATGATGAAGAGCACGCGCGGGGTCATGGGCGCGAAGCTTATCAAGATCGTCTTTTTCGGGAAATACTTCTTCCGCCGATTACACGGGCGAGGCCGGGGCGAGCGACATCGCTTGATCTGCACTGCGGGTTCCGACAAAATTCGATTCATGCAAGAATTCCGACGAGGCTCCGTCCTCGGCCTGTTTACTTTACTGCTTATGTTCACCAACCCCGATGTTAAGGCGAGAGAGCAAACGGGCTTTAGTATTGAGAAAGCTCCCTTCGGCAGCGCTCCGGACGGCGAGGCCGTCGATTTGTTCACCCTGAAGAATCCCAAGGGTATCACGGTCAAAGTAATCAATTACGGGGCCATTATCTATTCGGTTGAGGTGCCGGACCGGAACGGCCAGACGGCGAATATCACTGCAAATTGTGCCTCGCTGGCCGACTACGAACGCCGGAGCCCCTGTTTCGGAGCGTTGATTGGGCGCTACGCCAACCGGATTGCAGGCGGGAGGTTCACCTTGGATGGGCACGAGTATTCCCTGCCCCTCAATGGCGGACCGAATCATATCCACGGCGGACCGAAGGGATTCGACAAGTTGGTCTGGCACGCCGAACCCGTTCAGGTGCACGATTTGGTCGGGCTGAAGCTGACCTACACCAGCAAGGACGGTGAAAACGGTTATCCCGGCAACCTGACCTGCACGGTCTTGTACGAACTCAACAACCGCAACGAGTGGAAAATGGATTACTCCGCCACGAGCGACAAAGCGACGCCCATCAATATCTCCAACCACGCGTACTGGAACCTGGCCGGGGTTTACTCCGGGACCGTTCTCGACCAGGTTCTAACGGTTAACGCTGACCGCTATCTCCTGGCCGACAGCACGCTCATTCCCACGGGTGATATTGTCCCCGTCGAAGACACGCCGTTGGATTTCCGCACCCCGCACGTGCTTGGGCAGCGCATCTCTTTGATCAAAGAGAAACAGTTCGGTGGTGGCTATGATCATTGCCTGGTCGTAAATCATAAAACCCCCGGCGACCTGGTGTTGGCCGCCAAACTTAAAGATCCCAAGTCCGGTCGAACCATGGAAGTGTTCACTACCGAGCCGGGTGTTCAGATTTTCACGGCGAATTTTGAGTCCGGCGCGTTCATGGGACCAAGTAGCTATGTTTACCCGCGGCACCTGGGTGTGTGCCTGGAATGCCAGCACTATCCCGATTCCCCCAACAAACCAAACTTCCCCAGCACCATCCTGCGTCCCGGCCAGACTTACCACGCGACCACCGTCCACAAATTCGGTGTCGAACCCTAACGGAGCGCGGGTGCCTCCGCCCGCGCGTTCGTGCTCCCGCGTGAAAGCCTGACCCGATCGCCGACGATCGCAGCTGGAGCGATCGGCAGACTCGCATCGACTTGATCCGGTTCACTTTCCCAAAGGCTGTGCGGGCTCAGCGGTTTTAGGTTTAGCCGCTGAACTTGCCGAAGGTTGGGGCGAAGGATAGGCCAGGTGAAAAACTTTTTTGGGATCCCAAATGATTTCGGACTGGGTATTCGCTGGGCGCGTGGATTGGAAGGGGTCCAGCTTCAGCAAAGCGAGCACCGCGCAACCGGGCGGACCGGGGTGCAGCTTGTCGGCCTGCAGAAGAATACCCGTTTGGCCTGGCGGCAGAGAATACCCGTGGATCGACAACGCCCGGTCAACTTTCACTGTCGCCATGAAATTTGATAGGGACATGACCGCGGTGCCAGTTTTGGCCGCCGTTTCTGTTCTGAGGAACGGTTTTAGGGTGATCACCCTATTGTCGCAAAACAGCCCTGGATTAAAGTAGGTCCGGTTCCTTGTAATGGTGGTTAGTTAGGTTCAGGCGGCCCTGAGTGGGGCCGCCTTTTTGATGTACCGAATTCCTTCGCCATCCTGCGGCGCCCCACCCGCACCCATGAATCCAATGGCCGCTTTTATCATCTCGATCACCACCCGCGATTTTCGGGATCGGGCATCTGTTCTCCGACGGGCGCTAAGACTGGAAAAAAGCCCAAATCCAGTTTGCGGTTTAGCTGGAAAAGTTGTAAGTTAAACTACTCGGCCGGAACGCTGGTAATTACGCAAGGTGTTGGATTTATGATCTGGCACTCCCACAACTAATTGTGGTTTTCGCCTCGATTTGCACCTAAATAAAAGTTGTGCCCGTAACGCTTTTTTTCTACTATTCCTTGACCGAAAAAGCACCGCCATTGCAGCGCTTGCCGGACCGTATTTATGCCTGAGGAAAACGTGCTCGAAAGAACCGAAAACATGCCGCCGACCCCGGACGCACTCGAGAAGTATGATGCGTCGAAGATTGATAAGTTAGAGGGTCTGGAAGCGGTGCGTAAACGCCCGGGGATGTATATCGGCGACCCGGACGAACGCGGTTTGCATCATTGTGTGTTCGAGGTTCTGGATAACTCCATCGATGAGCATTTGGCGGGTCATTGCGATGCCATTGAAGTGACGGTGCACGTGGATGGTTCGGTGTCGATTCGGGACAATGGCCGTGGCATCCCGGTGGATATGCATCCCAAGTGGAATATGCCCGCCGTGGAACTCGTCCTCACCAATCTGCATGCCGGCGGTAAGTTCGGCCAAGGCGCCTATAAATACTCCGGCGGTCTGCACGGCGTCGGCGCCAAATGTGTCAACGCGCTCTCCGACTGGTTCAAGGTGGAAGTGTCGAGGGATGGCAAAGTGTATGCCATGCGATTCGCCCGCGGGGTGACCACGGAGAAACTCACGGTCATTGGAAAATCCAAGGGCACCGGCACTCTGATCACCTTCAAGCCTGACCCTACGATATTCACGATCACGACCGAGTTTAAGTTCGAGATCCTGGCGAACCGCCTGCGTGAACTCGCGTTCCTTAACCCGGGCATCGAGATCACGCTCACCGACGAGCGGAACGAGAAGGCAGAGAAGTTTGTTTACCGGGAGGGGATTGAAGAGTTCGTTAAGCAGCTCGGGCGCAACAAGCAGATTTTGCATCCCAAGCCCATGGTGATCAACCGTCAAAAGGACGAGGTCTTTGTCGATTGCGTGATGCAGTACAACGACAGCTATAACGACCAAATCCTCTGCTTTGCAAACTCCATTCCCAATCCGGACGGGGGCACGCATTTGACCGGGTTCCGTTCCGCCCTAACCCGCGCCATCAATCAATACGCCAGGCAAAATGAGCTGCTCAAGGAAAAGGACCCCGCCATTTCGGGCGATGATGTGCGCGAGGGCCTGGTTTGCGTCCTGAGCGTCAAACTCCCGAACCCGCGGTTCGAATCTCAGACCAAGGTGAAGCTTGTCAATACCGAGATTGACGGTCTTGTATCGTCGGTCGTTTACGACGGGTTGATGACCTATTTCGATGCCAGCCCAGCGGTGGCCAAAAAAGTGGTGGAAAAAGGGCTGCTGGCCGCCCGCGCGCGGGAGGCGGCCCGGAAAGCTCGGGAGACGGTGCGCAAAGGTGCGCTCACCGGTGGCGGACTGCCCGGCAAATTGGCCGATTGCTCCGACCGGGATCCGGTCAATACCGAGCTCTATATTGTCGAGGGTGACTCCGCCGGCGGCTCCGCCAAGCAAGGTCGAGACCGGAAGTTCCAAGCGATTCTGCCCATTCGCGGCAAGCTGATTAATGTGGAAAAAGCCCGGCTCGACAAGGTGCTCCAGAATAATGAAATTCGCACGATGATCACCGCGGTCGGCACCGGGATCGGTGATGGCGATGGCGAGGGCGCCTTTAACATCGGCAAGCTCCGCTATCACAAGATCATCATCATGACGGATGCCGATGTCGATGGTTCCCATATTCGCACTCTCTTGCTCACGTTCTTTTATCGCCAGATGCCGGAACTGGTGAAGCGCGGCTTTGTTTATATCGCCCAGCCTCCCCTGTACCAGATCTCCAGAAAGAAGCGCGTGGAGTATGTGGATGACGACCCGCAACTGAACCGGATTCTAATCCAATTGGGGACCGAGGAAGTGCGCTTGCGCAACGTCGACGATCAAAAGGAGATGTCGGAAAAGCAACTGAGCGAAATTCTCGAGCTCCTCGAGGCCCTCGATAAGTACGCCAACGGAATCCGACGCAAAGGCGGCGACTTCGCCGCTTACCTGGAGCATCGGCAGCCGCAAAACCAGGAGCTGCCGCATCACCTCGTGAAGGTCCGCCAGGGCAATGACGAGGCGGTTTACTACTTTTTGAACAGCGAAGCCCTGGCCCGGTTTGCCGAGGAGAATTCCGACCTGGACCTCGGGCTTTCAGGCGAGGAAGAGAGCGATACGTCGCTGATCGAGAAGGCCAGGAATGGTTCGACCCGTCGGGCTCGCCATGAGGAGCTTTACGAGAGCCAGGCCATCAAAGACCTGCTCGAAAAGCTGGCGAGCAAGGGCCTCAGCATCGAGCACTACTCCGCCCAGGACAAACCTCTCTTCGAATTGGTCGAGGGCGAGGGGGAAAAGCAACAGCTCAAGCCGTTGTTCTCCATCCCCGAAATTCTGGCGAGCATCAAAGAGGTCGGCCGCCGCGGACTCCAGATCAAACGCTTCAAGGGCTTGGGCGAAATGAATCCCAAGGAGCTCTTCGAAACCACCATGAATCCGGCCCGGCGCAAGCTCCTCCGCATTGATCTCACCGATGCCGTGGAGGCCGAAGAGATGTTCACCAAACTGATGGGTGAAGAAGTCGAACCTCGCCGACAGTTCATCGAGGACAATGCCCTGAATGTGCGAAACCTGGATGTTTGAACACCTGCCGCACGCCATCTTTCCAGCTCTAGTGTATGCCTGACGAAAACCTGCCCCCCGACGCGAACGAAGCGAAACCCGGTGCGACGCCGGCGTTTGCCGCCAACGAAAAGATTGCCAAGGTCAATGTCGCCGATGAAATCAAGAACTCGTTTCTCGATTACTCGATGTCCGTGATCATTTCCCGGGCGTTGCCCGATGTGCGAGACGGACTCAAGCCTTCACAGCGCCGCATTCTGTACGCGATGCATGAGCTCGGGCTCTATCCGCCGAAGAAGCACATGAAGTGCGCCAAGATCTGCGGCGATACCTCCGGCAATTACCACCCTCACGGCGAAGCGGTGATCTATCCCACCCTGGTTCATATGGCCCAGCCGTGGGCCATGCGCGATCGCCTGATCGATTCACAGGGGAACTTTGGATCCGTCGAGGGCGACCCGCCGGCGGCCATGCGTTATACGGAAGCTCGCCTCACCCCGCTGGGCGGCACGCTGATGTACGACATGGACAAAGACACGGTCGATTTTGTCCCGAACTACGACGAGCGGCTGACGGAGCCCACTGTCTTCCCGGCCGCTTTCCCGAATCTCCTGGTCAACGGCGGCACCGGCATTGCCGTGGGCATGGCCACGAACATGCCTCCGCATAACCTGGGGGAAGTGGTCGATGGCATCTGCGCCCAGATTGATAATCCGAACATCACGCTCAAAGAGCTGATGAAGCACGTCAAGGGGCCGGATTTCCCGACCGGGTGCATGCTCCTCGGTCTCGAGGGCGTGAACGACTATTTTAAGAGCGGGCGCGGCGGTTTGCGGGTGCGCGGCAAGGTGGGTCTCGAAGAACTGAAGGGGGGTAAAGAGCAGATCATCATTACCGAGATCCCGTTCAATGTGAACCGGGCGGTGCTCGTCCAGCGCATCGCCGATTTAGTCAACGACAAGCTCCTCACCGATATCACCGGGGTCCGCGATGAATCGGACGAGAACACGCGGGTCGTGATCGAGATCAAGCGGGATGCCATCGCCAAGGTGGTGATCAACAATTTATACAAGCACACCGCGCTGGAATCCAGCTTTGCGGTCAATGCCCTGGCCATCGATCGCGGCCGCCCCAAAACGCTGGGTCTCAAGGAGCTGATCAATGCGTATATCGATCACCGCCGCGAAGTCGTGGTGCGTCGAACCCGGTTTGAGTTGCGCAAGGCCGAAGAACGCGCGGAGACGCTCGAAGGCTACCTCATCGCCCTGTCCCACCTCGACGAGTTTATTCGCATTATCCGGACGTCGGCCACGCGTGATGAAGCCAGGATCAAGCTGCTTGCCTTTGATTTCACCCGCGCGCAGGTCGAAGCCATCGGCGTCCTGATCCGCAGCGAAGCCCGCCTGGCGAACGGGCGCTACTCCTTCAGTGAAGCTCAAGCCAACGCCATCCTCGAACTCCGGCTCTACCAGTTGACGGGCCTGGAAATTGATAAGGTCAAAGCGGAGTATGGTGAACTGCTCGAGCGCATCAAGGACCTGTTGGATATCCTCGCCAAGGAAGCGCGCGTGCTGGCGATCATCAAAGCGGAGTTGGTTGCGATCCGGGAAAAATACGCCACCCCTCGGCTCACGCAGCTGGTGCCGGACGAAGGTGAAATCGCAATCGAAGACCTGATCGCCAACGAAGGGGTCATTATAACGCTGACCCACAGCGGCCTGATCAAGCGCACCAATATCAGTTCCTATCGCGCTCAACGGCGCGGCGGTAAAGGGGTCATCGGCATGGCCACCCGCGAAGGCGCCACGGAGGAAGACCAGGACTTCATCGAACACCTTTTTACTGCCAGCACACACGATTACCTGATGTTCTTCACCAACACCGGGCGCTCCTATGTCGAACGCGTGCACGAAATTCCCGACATGGGCCGGGCGGCGAAAGGCCGCAGCATCGCCAACTTGCTTGAGTTGAAGGCGGGCGAAACCATTGCCGCCCTCATCCGGATTGTGGCCCGGACCGGCCCGAACAAAGAAGATACCACCTGGCAGCAGGAAGGGTTTCTGTTCTTCGCCACCCGGCAGGGCACCGTCAAAAAGACCCCGCTGGAGGATTTTGGCAACGTTCGCAAGGGCGGGATTATTGCCATTGGGATCGAGCCCAATGACGTGCTTATTGACGTGAAGCTAACCTCGGGACGCGACCAGGTTGTGCTCATCACGCACGAAGGGATGAGCATCCGTTTCTCCGAGGAAGATGTTCGTTCGATGGGCCGCCCGGCGGGAGGCGTGCGCGGAATCAGCCTCGATCCCCAGGACGCGGTCATCGCGCTGGCGGTCGTGGTGAAGGAAGCGACCTTGCTGGTGGCCGGGGAGAACGGCATCGGCAAGCGCACCCCCTTCGACATGGTTCACGAAGATGGGACCATCGAGCCCGTGTATCGCCTCCAATCCCGGGGCGGCAAAGGGATCATCACCATGAAATCCAACGAGCGCACCGGCGCGGTGGTGGGAGCGCTCACCGTCCGTGATAATGACGAGATCATGCTGATCACCACGGCAGGCCAGATGGTTCGAATCTTTGTGAAAGATATTCGCGAGGCGGGCCGCAATACCTCGGGCGTCAAACTCATCGACCTCGGCGCGGACGATAAATTACAAGCCATTGCGCCCGTGATCAGCGAGCAGCAGGAAGACGCCGCGGTCGAGGAGAAGCCGGAGTAATTAAAAGAAGTAAGACACCCCCAGGATCGGGCCGGCGGCGTTGATGCCGAGGTTGTGGCGGCCGGTGTTGGCATTGGAAATGTGCTGGTAGCGGAATTCCGCCGCCAGCGCCCACCGGGGCGCCACGAAGAAGCGCGTGCCGGCGCCCAACTCGAGATTGAAATTAAACGGCTGCCCCACGTAACGGTGGGGAACATCCGTGGAGGTCAAACCAGCGCCGGCTTGCAGGAACGGCACGAAACGCCAGCCCGGCTGCACAAAGTTGTAGCGACCCCACAACGTAATTCCGGCAATAAAGCTGCCTGGCCCATGGAAGATCGCGCTGCCAAACCCCTCGCCAATAAACTCGAAATTGCCGCGCAGGCCCCCTTCCCCTTTCACATCGCCCAGCATGTACCCAACCTGGACCTCGGTAATCGTATAATTGATCGTGGGCCGGTTCAACGTCGCCAGGAACGGCGAGAAAAGCGCTCCGCTCGTGAGCGCGCCCTCGAATTGCCCCCTCGAAAATAACGCCTCGATGGAGTCAGGATCCGCCACCGGAGTCTCGCCGATGGCATCCGCTCCATAGCTGACGCCTGAACACAGGACAACAAACAGCAAAGCTTTTAACGAAAATTTCCTCATCTTCTCCAGTGCGAAGCGCACCGGAAGCCCCTATTGTGTACCAGGTCGCGTCACGACGCAAATCCGGAAGCCTGGTCGGTGCGGCCTCCAAAAAACCACCGTGCCGTCTCTTTATTCTACTGCGTTATCAGCGGGTGGTGGAGGTCCTTGCCAGCTCAGCCGCAACCTTTTACGGAGACAGTCGCTCCAGTTTCCAACTCCGGTCCGCGGACCGGGTATAGCGAAAGCGATCGTGCAGGCGGTTCGGTCGGCCCTGCCAAAATTCCACGCGGCCAGGGTTCAGGACGTACCCGCCCCAATGAGGAGGCCGGGGCACGACTTCGGTTGGAAAGCGCTCTTCAAACGTCTTCCATTTTGCTTCCAAGGCGGCGCGATCTTTGACGACCTCGCTTTGGTCGGAAGCCCAGGCCGCGATCCGGCTCCCACGCGGACGACTTGCAAAGTAAGAATCGGATTCCGCAGGCGGAACCTTGCACACTTCTCCGGCCACCGTTACCTGGCGCTCCAATTCGGGCCAGTAAAAGACCAGGGCGGCCTGGGGGTTGCCTTCCAACTCACACCCTTTCCGGCTGTTGTAGTTTGTAAAGAAAAGGAAGCCGCGTTGGTCCAAGCCCTTGAGCAAAACGATCCGGGCTGAAGGCCGTCCTTCTTTATCTACGGTCGCCAGAGTCATGGCGTTGACATCGACGAGTTCCACGCCTCCGATCATGAGGAGCGACTTGTAAGCTCTTACAAAGAATTTGTGAAAACGCCCACTGCGCCGCGCTCCGTTCGCCTGTTCAAACCACGTCCGGAACTGGACAATCGGGTCGGGGTCCAAGTCTCTCCGGCGCAGGCCGGCCAGGGTGTATTCTCTTCGGAGATCAGCTAGCGACATAACTCGGGCTGAAATGTATAGCGGAGTTGCTGCGAATGTCTACGTTCTCGGAGAGCTCGGAATAAGCACCCCGCGGCGATTCGAGGTCGTGGTTGCCGGTGCGTTTGGCCGACCGATGACAACCGGCACTATTTGGAGAGGTCGACCACCGCTCGTAACGCTGGCCGCTCTTCCCATCCACCGCCCAGGGCTTTCACGAGGCCGACCGCGGCAATAAGCTTTTGGCCCTGGAGCTGGACCACCGTGCGCTCGATGTTCAGGGCCGAGCTTTGGGCGATGGCCACTTCCAAGTAGGTGATCAAGCCGGCCCGGTAGCGATTATTGGCGATTTCGAGGTTGTGCTGAGCCGCCAGGAGCGCCGCGGTTTGAGCCTCCACCTGGGCCTTCAGCAGGGTTTGAGTGGCGAGCTGATCTTCGACTTCCTGAAAAGCGGTGAGCACGGTTTGTCGATAATTGGCCACGGTTTCCCGATACGCTGCCTTGGCGAAGGCAAGCTGCGCGCGGTTTCGGCCACCGGTGAAGAGCGGTAGATCCAGCGACGGGCCGAAGGCCCAAAAGCGGCTGGGCCAATTGAACCACGTGGAGGCATCGACCGACTGCAGACCGGCCAGCCCGTTGAAGGTCACTCGCGGATAAAATGCTCCGACCGCGACGCCGATTTGCGCGTTGGCCGCGGCGACCAATTGCTCGGCGGTGGCGATGTCCGGGCGCCGCTCGAGCAGTTCGCTCGGCACGCCAACGGGGACCCGCGGCAGGACCGCTTGGTTGGTCATCGGTGGCAGGCCAAAACCGGTGGCAGGTTGTCCGCACAAGGTGGCCACGGCGTGAACCAGGCTCAGCCTTTGCAAGCGGATGGCCGGCAAGGTGGCGTTCGCGGTCTCGAGCTGGGTTTGAGCTTGCGCAACGTCCAGGTCGCTCGCCACGCCTCCTTTCCGACGGTTGAGAGTCAACTGGAGCGACTTACGATAGGCGTCGGTGGTTCGCTGCAAAAGGTCGTATTCGGAATCCAGCGACCGCAGGGCGAAATAGTCAGTCGCCAATTCCGCCTGCAGCGCGAGCTTCACCGTTTCGAGGTCGGCTTCACTGGCCGTCAACCGCGCTTGGGAGCTTTCGGCCTGGCGTCGAATTCGCCCCCAAAGGTCCACCTCCCAGCCGGCCTGTAATTGCAAAAGGAAGGTGTTGTACGTCGGGCTGATGCCTGCGGCGTGACCATTGGAAGGTTCATTCGCACTGGTCCGCTGCCGCACATAACTCGGATTCAGGCTGACTTGGGGGAACAGGTCGGCTCGAGCCAGGCTGAAGGCAGCCCGGGCCTCGTCTAATCGCGCCAGCGCGCCTGCCAACTGCTGGTTCTGGGCCATGGAAAGCGCTTCCAACCGCTGGAGTTCGGGATCGCTGAAGAGGTCCCACCAGGCGCCCCGCGGGAGATGGGCCGAAGGTTCGGCGGGTTTCCACGCTGTTTCGTTGGTTGCGGGCGCTCCGGAAAAACCGGCAGGCGTGGCATTGGTCCCCAAGGGTTCGGGACGAGCATAGTCCGGCCCCACCTTGCATCCCGAAATTGCGATGGCCCCGGTTAAGCAGGCGATCAGGAACATGCCCGGGCCCAGAGCCGCTCTGGGCGATGACGGGACTTCAACCCCGTTAAGACCGCACCCGGCCCGAGGGTGGCTCGCCGTTCCGCTTGCGGATTCCGAGGCTCCAGCGGTGCTCACTTCGCATCCTGGGGCTTGGGATCGGCCTGGGCGACCCGGACCGTTACCCCGCTGACCAGCGAATCCGGCGGGTTCAAGATAACACGATCGCTTTCCGAAACGCCCCCCAGCAGCTCGAGGGTCGGACCCAAATCTCGACCGAGCGCCACGTTCCGCAAAGCGACTTTGCCATCCGGCAGCACGACGCCTACCTGGGTGCCTTCGGATCGGAACAGCAAGGTGTTGGAGGGCAAAAGTAAACCCGATTGCAATTTGGCATCTTTGAAGCGCACTTGAGCGTAGGTGTCAGCGAGGATTTCGTGCTCGGCGTTATCGACCTCGAGCTCCGTGAGCAACGTGCGGGACTCGGCGCTCATCGCTCCAGCGGTGCGGACCACTTTGGCGGGGAAGATGCGCCCCGGCAGCTCCGGCACCATGAGCTCCGCTGTTTGCCCGACGCGAACCCCGCGGGCGGCGAACTGCGGGACGCGCACGTAGACCCGCAGCGTGCTCGTCTGTGCGAGATGAAACAGTTCCTTGCCACTCCCGGCCACGATCAACTGCCCCACGTCGACCCCCCTCATGGTTACGGTCCCGGCGAACGGGGCGCGGATACTGGAAAACGACTGGAGCTCCTGCAGCCGGCGCACATTCGCCCGGGTGGCCTGGACGTTCGCTAACTTGAGTTCGAGGTCGGCTTTCTTTTCCGCCGCCTCCTGCTCGCTGACGCTTGCGGTTTTCAATAACTCCGCCCATCGTTCCGCGGTGGTGCGGGCCAATCCCAGAGCCGCTTCGGATTGCAGAAGTTCAGCTTGGGCACGCGCGAGTTCCTGGCGTAACTCCGGCGCATCCGTCTCCGCCAGCAAATCGCCTTCCTCGACCTCCGCGCCAATGTCGACCAGCCACCGTATCAGGTAGCCACTCGAACGCGCGTAAATCGGGGAGTCCATGAACGGCTTGACCTCTGATGGGAGCACGAGCTCGCCGCCGGCCGGACCGCGCGTGGGCGAGACCACCCCAACCGTCAGGATTCCCAGCTCTCGTGTCTCGGCTCGCAGCTCCCGACGATGGTGCCAGCGCGGAAGGAGCCCGGCCAGCGCGCCGGCGATGATGAGCACTCCGGCAACGATCGCGGCGTTACGGAGGTTTGCACTAGAACGGCCGGCCGCTTCGGTGATGGAGGCTGCGGGAGGCGGCGGCTCAACGGTTTTCGAAATGCTCTGGTTCATGAAATCGATAGGCGCCCGGCTGCCAGCTCGGTGTGACCGCCGGCACCATGCCGAATCTTCGCCCACAGGTTTAGCGGTTGCGGTTTCATGCGCAAGCTCAGGCTGACAACGGGGCTGGACCCAGCCCGCCGGGGCCAATCGGCGCGGGAGTGAAATCCTCCGTGGGCGCAGGCGCGCGCCGATGACACAGACTAAAGACCACCGGCACGAAAAACAGAGTAGCAAAGGTGGCGAACACCAGACCTCCGATCACCGCTCGGCCAAGCGGGGCGTTTTGCTCGCCACCCTCTCCTAGTGCCAATGCCATGGGGAGCATGCCGATGACCATGGCGGTCGCCGTCATCAACACGGGGCGCAGCCGGCTCACCCCCGCCTCCCAAGCCGCCGTCAGCGGCTCGACGCCCTCGTGCAGGGTATTGCGGGCGAAGGTCACCACCAGGACTGAATTCGCGGTGGCCACGCCAAGACTCATAATCGCGCCCATCAAGGCGGGAACGCTCAGAGTCGTAAAGGTCAGGTGCAACGCCCAAACGACACCGGCCAAGGCTCCCGGTAGCGCCGTGATGATAATAAAGGGATCCAGCCAGCTCTGGAAATTCACCACGAGCAACAAATAAATGAACACCATGGCCAGGACCAAGCCGACACCCAGTCCGATAAAGCTGGAGCGCATCGTCTCGGCCTGGCCTCGGAGCGTGATGAAGCTGCCCCGTGGCAATTCTTTCTCCGCCTGCGCGATGAGCGGCCGTACATCCTGCAGCACCCCACCCAGGTCGCGCTCGGCCACGCCGCCGTAAACGTCGATCACCGGCACAATGTTGTAATGAGAAATGACCGGAGGACCTGCCGTGCGCCGGAACGTCGCCAGGTTGGCGAGCAGTTGGACATCGCCCTGGCCCGCATGGCTGGCGTTGATCGGAATGGAATTTAACGCCGAGAGCGAATCCATGTGGTGCTCGGGCACGCGCACATTGACGAGATATTGAATGCCACTGCTCGGGTTCATCCAGTATACCGGTTGAACCTGGCCGCTGCCACTAAGACTCAAGAGCACCGAATTGGCCACATCACGCTCAGACAGCCCCATCTCAGAGGCTTTGGTGCGGTCGATCGTGAAGTCCAGTTTCGGCAAGTCACCGGGTTGTTGCACCCGCACGTCCACCGCCCCCGGCACCTGGCGAATCTTCTCGGCCAGCCGATTGGCGATCTCCCGATTTTTTTCCTGATCCCGGCCGACGATTTGCACGTCGAAGGGTGCCGGCAGTCCAAAATTGATGGATTGGCTGACGATATCCGCAGGCAGGAAGTAAAAGATGGTGCCCGGGAAGTCCTGCCCGAGTTTCAGGCGCAGGCGCTTGATGTATTCACGCGTGGGGCGATGTTCCGGTTTCAGGGAGACCAGGATATCGGCATCCCCGGTCCCCACCAGGCCGCTGTCGCTATAGGTCAAATTGATGCTCGATGCCGGAATCCCGATGTTGTCCAGCATCCCACGGAACTCTTCGGGCGGAATCTCGCGGCGAATGGATCCCTCAATTTGATCCACCAGTTTCGCAGTCTCCTCAATCCTCGTCCCACTCCGAGCGCGGGCATGCAGTCGAAACTGGCCCGCATCTACGGTCGGGAAGAAATCCTGGCCCAACTGCGGGAGCAGGAACATGCTGCCGATACAAAAGGCCAGGAAAAGCGCGGCAAAACCGACACGGTGATGCAAAAGGGCTCCGAGGAAAATCCGGTAATGTTCGCGAAAGGCATCAAAGCCGCGCTCGAAGCCGGCTTGGATTGCGGCAAAGGGGCGCGTCCAGGACCGAGACGGTGGCGCCGAATGCGCTGCCGTTCTGCCAGGGTGGCCGTGATGGCCAGACCCCTCCTCCGCGGGGTAATGCTGAACATTGCGATAAAACCACATCACCAGCGTTGGAACCAACGTCCGCGAGATGATATAGCTGGCCAGCATCGCAAAGACGACCGATTCCGCCAACGGCACGAACAGGTAATGAGCTACGCCGGTCAGGAAGAACATCGGCACGAACACGATGCAAATGCACAACGTGGAGACAAAGGCCGGCATCGCGATTTCCTGGGCACCGTCCAGAATAGCGTTGTTCAGGGCTTTGCCGGAGGCCATGTGGCGATGAATGTTCTCGATGGCCACCGTCGCGTCATCAACCAGGATCCCGACGGCCAGCGCCAACCCGCCCAGCGTCATCAGGTTGATGGTCTCGTTCAGCGCGCTCAGGATGGCAATCGAGGCCAGCACCGATAACGGGATGGACAGCGCGATGATCAATGTGCTTCGCCACGACCCCAGGAAGAGGAGGATCATCAGCGCGGTCAGCGCGGCGGCAATCACTCCTTCCCGGATCACTCCGGAAATCGCCGACCGCACAAAGATAGATTGATCCGAGAATTCCTGAACACTGAGGTCGGGGGGCAACCCGGCCAGAACCCGCGGTAAAGCCTTCTTGATTCCGCTCACCACTTCGAGGGTCGAGGCCGCGCCGCTCTTGTAGACCGTCAGCAGCGCACCGCGCACACCTTCGTTGCGCACAACGTTTTGTTGGGGTTGATAACCGTCGCGCACCTGGGCGACATCGCTCAGGTGAATCACCGCTCCGTGAACCGTCTTGATCGGTAAATCCCCCAACTCTGACATGACCTCGGGAGAGGTGTTCAGGTCGATGGGATACTCCGTGCCGCCGATTTTGGCGGTGCCACTGGGCAGAACCAGGTTCTGTGCGGTGAGAGCGTTAACGACGTCCACGGGCGCCAGGTTCTTTGCCTTCAGGGCCGTTAAATCCAGGTCCACTGAGACCAGCCGATTTTTACCACCGTAAGGCCAGGGCATCGCCGCGCCGCGGACGGTGGCCAGGCCGACGCGGATTTGATTGGCGCTCAGGTCGAAAATCTCCTGCTCCGAGAGCTTCGGGCTACTGATGCTGTACTGCAGGATGGGCACCGTCGAAGCGCTATAGCGAATGATGAGCGGTGGGGTTGTGCCGGGAGGCATGGAGCGGATCACCGTCTGTGAGATAGCCGTCACCTGCGCCACCCCTGCATCCACCGAGGATCCCTCCCGGAAAAAAACTTTAATCACGCCGATGCCGTTGTAGGCATTGGCTTCGATGTGCTCAATGTCGTTGACGGTGGTGGTCAGCGAGCGTTCCTCGGCGTAATTGAACCGCTGCTCCATATCCTTGGCTTCCAGGCCTGTGTAATTCCAGACAATACTCACGACCGGGATGTTGATCGCAGGGAAGATATCCGTCGGGGTGCGGAGCAGGACAAAGGGCGTAAGCAAAACCAGCACCAAGGCCGCCACAACAAACGTGTAGGGACGGCGCAGGGCGAGTTGGACGATCCACATACTCGAACCTCAAGTCGGGACGAGCGGGCCGTGAACCACGGCCCAACGTGGTCGCTCACGCCGCAACGCTGGACCTAAAACACAACGCATGCTCATGGGCGGTAATGATTGCCATATCCCAAGGACGTCGGCCAATACATGTTTGCGCACTCATTGATACCTTCATAGTATCAATAACATGGAATTACGACATCTGCGCTACTTCGTCGCCGTGGCGGAAGAGTTAAACTTCCGCGGAGCTGCGGAAAAGCTGCACATGGCGCAGCCGCCTTTAAGCGCGCAAATCAAAGCGCTGGAGCAGGAGTTGCGCGCCCGGCTTTTCGAACGCACGACCCGCTCGGTACAGCTCACGCACGCGGGGCGGGTTTTTCTGGAAGAAGCGCGGGCGGTGCTCCGCGCCTCGACGCAGGCGGAGCAGCGGGTCCGAGACGCGGAACACGGGCTAGCGGGAACGCTGCGGGTGGGGGTCGTGGCGCCGGTTGCCAATGCGTGGCTCGCCGGCATTCTCCGGCGGTTCCGCCGGCAGTATCCGGCCGTGCAGCTCTCGATCTTCGACCTGACGAGCACCGAACAGATGCGTCGGTTGCGAGCGAAGGAACTGGACGCCGGTCTGCTGCGGCCTCCGATTGGCTTTCCGGAATTGGATTACCAATTTGTCGGCGAATCCACCCAGGTCCTGGCGGTCCCCGTAGGCCACCGACTGGCCAGGAAACGAAAAATTACGTGGCCGGACTTTCACGAGGAGGAGTTGGTCTTGATTCATCCCAGCGCGCAACACGGATTTTATGACGCCTTTTTTGCGGAATGCGCCAAGGCCGGCGCCAAGCCGCGTCCCGTGCAGTACGCCAACGATATCCAAACCAAGATGTGGCTCATCTCCGCCGGTTTTGGAATCGCGCCCACCACCTCAACCCTGGAGGAAGTCAAGCGCGCCGGGTTGGTGTTCCGCCCCTTACCCACCGGGTTGCCGCCCGTCCAAACGGTGCTGGTTTGGCAGCGGGAAGATCAATCCCCGGTGCTCAGGCATTTCCGTGAAACCTTCGAACCTTTCGTGCGTCCGGGTGTGCGGGATGGGAAAGGAATTTCTTAGAGGGTGGCCGCGGCGTCCCGCCGCCGGTTCGGCATTCTCAGACACCTTCAGACTTAGACAGAAAAATTTGGGACAAAAATATCGCGGACAGGGTCTTGGGCCCTCGTCCGGTCCGCCGCCCTGCTTGCTGTCTGCGGCCAACGTATCCGACTCAGCGTGGGGTCAGCCAGACTCGCGAGACCGGCGTGGATTCGGACCCCGGTCGTTCGATGGTCTTTCGCTCCAACTCTTCCCGCAACTCCCACCAGAGCTGCCGCGGGTTCTTGGACCAGAGCAAGACCCAGAATCCGCCCTGCTCGGCCTTAGGGCCGCTGCGCCACTCGTGATCCATGGATCCAAACGATCTCAAGCGGCGAAGAAATTCATCACAGAACGCAGTTTCCAGCCAGGTAAAATCCTCCCGGCGATCGCGGGAGAGCTTTTGCCACGGTGCCTGCCCCTGGGACGTTTCGACGCACCGCCGCACGAAGTCCCTCGCCTCAACCGCCAATGCCAGGTGAGCGCACGCTTTCACCGCGGGAGTTCGGCAAAATGGGCAATGTTGCTGATTCATCATGACGGCACTGGACGTTGCGGCGACTTGGATAGCCCCCTGAACTTTGGCCGTCAAGTAAAACAAGCGCTTGTTGCTGCTCAGGCAGGGCCGTGGGGGTGGCGATGAAGCAGGACGTGGGGCTTTTCCAAACCGTGAGCCAGCATGAGTTTCTCATCTGACAACAGCGGGACGGTCGGCCCCTGGAGGATGAGTTTTCCCCCATCAAGGATTAAAACCCGCGAACACAAATCGACGACTAGCTCGAGGTCGTGTGTGGCGATCAGCTTGGCACCCGGCAAGGACTGGAGCAACCGCTTGAATTCGCGCCGCCCGCGCGGATCGAGGTCGCTGGTCGGCTCGTCGAGGACCAGCACGGTCGGTTTGCAGGCCAGGACGCCGGCCAGGCAGACCCGGCGTTTCTCGCCGTGGCTGAGCCGGTGGGGTTGGCGCTCGCCAAACCCAGCGAGGCCGACCTGCCCGAGGCAATGTTCGACCAAGGCGCGCAGGATGGCTCCTTGCACCCCCATCTGCTGTGGGCCGAAGGCGACGTCTTCAAAAACGGTTGAGGAAATAAGCTGGTCATCCGGGTCTTGAAACAGCAGACCCACTCGCTGCCGGACGGTTTCCAGCGTCCGGGCGGAAATGGGTTCGCCGGCAATCCAGAGGTTAGGCTCCGCGGGAGCAGTTTCGGGCAGGAGCCCGTTCAAGTGCAGCAGGAGCGTGGATTTTCCGGCGCCGTTCGGCCCGAGCAAACCGACGCACTCGTTCTCGCCGATGGTGAAAGAGACATCATCCAGGGCCAGGCCCGAGCGCGGCCCCGGGTAACGATAGGAAAGATTCCGAACCTCGACGGCGGGGTTCATTTCCACCCTCGGGCACACATGGCCAGGTAAATGCGTTCCGCCCGATCGGCGCTGCGGATAAAAAGCTGGGCGGTGATGTTCGCGAGATTACGCCACGCGAGGCGATGCTGGCGCGAGAAGGTGCGGCTGGCGCGGGCACGTTGCATGCGGGCGGATTCCTCGGCGAGCACGGGCAAATACCGGGACATCAGGGCGAGGGTCGTGATCATCACCGCCGGAAGGCGCGCGCGGCGAAGTTCCTGCAGAATATCAGGAAACGGTGTGGTCCAGGTGAGCAGCAGCATCGCGAATATGCAGAGGTTGCTCTTCATGAATGCCGAGAGGAAAAGATCTTTGGACGCCGGGGCCAGGAGCGACATCAGGCCTATGCCGACGATAAAGAACTCGAAGAGCAGCAGGCGGCGTATCGTGTAAAGCAGCGGCATGCCGGAGAGCAGCCAAAGCACCCCCAGCAATGCCGCCGGCCACCAGTATAGCGCGTCCGGCCGGCGCGGGAGCATGGCCGTGGTGGTGACCAGGCCCAGTGCCACGAGCAGTTTGATCGCGGGCGGCACCCGGTGGAGCAGGCGAATCCTCCGATGCTCAATCTCCAGAGGGTGCATGCTTCCGGGCGGAACTCAGAGGAGGGACCAGGATCCGGGCCAGGGCGTAGGCCGAAATAAAGGCGATCACTGTTCCGATCGCCCCGGCCACAGCCGTCGCGAGGGTCACCGAACCTACCCACGGCAGACGATAATCCTCCAACGGAGCGGGAACGGAATGGGGAGTCGCCTTGTTCGCGAACCCCAAGGCTCCTGCGACCGCTTCGAGGCCGTCCGGCCAGGGACACGCAAACGGTGCGACAAACACGGCTAATGCCAGCGCGACCAATAAACCATAGCCGATAAACCCGGCCCAGGTGGCTGGCCCGTCCGCCTTGATGCCTGCCACTAACTGCGGGCGGTTGCGCAGGACCGCCAGGACAATCAGGCTGGTGGCCACACCCTCTCCAACGCCGATCAGCATATGCACGTTCGCCATCGCCGGAAAGATGAACGACCAGGGAAGCGTTTTTGAAAGCGCCAGTTCGCCAGCGCAGGCAATGGACGCGAGCACTGTCCCACACCAACTGGCGAACGCCGCCGCGAAAACCGTAGCGCGCTTGTCCTCCATTCGAAGCATCCATTTGAGAGCGCGGAAAACAAAGTAACCTCCGCAAACGCTCACCACCGCCATATTCAATACATTGGCGCCGAGGGCCATCAACCCGCCGTCGGCGAACATGAGGCATTGCACCATCAACACGCACGTGATCACGAGAATCGCGGCGCTGGGGCCCAACAAAATCGCGATGAGCACGCCACCCACCAAGTGCCCGGACGTGCCGTCAACCACCGGAAAATTCAGCATTTGAGCGGCAAAAACAAAAGCCGCGGACAACCCCAGCAAAGGCATCTGGCGGGCTTCCAGGCAGGATCGGACCTGCCGCACGGCAATGCCGACGCCCACCACCGAGGCCCCAGTACATAAGAGGGCGGTCTTGGCATCCAAATAACCGTCGTGTAGATGCATATGCTTGGCCTGCGGGTTCCCGTGCGCAGATATTTAGAATAGCCACGTAAAGCCATTCCGCGCAACCGCGGAGTTACCTCTCCTGCTCCGAAACCGGGCCGACGAAATCTCGTGCTGCCGCCCCCGCCGTGCGCTACCCTCCCGTCGAGATGAGATCAGGATCGATACGCTCAACCCGCCTCATGCATGCTAAACAACTGAACCGCCGAAACTTCATCCGCACCACGCTCGCTTCGGCTTCCGTGTTGGAAATCGCCGGCACACGCGCGCTAAGCTCCGGCGCCGAGCCCGCCTTACGAAAAAATTCCCTCCCGCGCTGGAGAGGGTTTAACCTGACCGACTTCAATTCCCCTACCCCTTCCACCGGGTCGCGTCGCGGCACCTCGGATGAAGACTTCACATGGATGGTGGACTGGGGTTTTGATTTCGTTCGGCTCCCCATGGCCTACCCGCGCTACCTGACCTTTGACCGCTCCAAGCACATCACGCCGGAAGAGGTTTACCAAATCAATGCCGAAGAGACAGACCGCATCGAGGCCTTTGTCCGCAAAGCGAACGACCGCGGGTTGCATGTCAGCCTCAATTTGCACCGGGCGCCCGGTTACTGCATCAACGCGGGCTTTTTTGAACCGTATGATTTATGGAAATCCGCGGAAGCCCAGAAGGCGTTTACCTTTCATTGGGGCATGTGGGCCAAGCGATTCAAGGACGTACCCGCCTCCAAACTTAGTTTCGATCTATTGAATGAGCCGGCGGTGCGCTCGGATATGAACGATCAGCACGCCACCAATAGCCCGATTCCCGGAGAGCTCTACCGGGCCGTAGCCAAGAGCGCCGTGGATGCCATTCGAGCGGAACGAGCCGACCGCATCGTGATCGCTGATGGCAACCGGGTAGGCAACCTCGTCACCCCCGAGTTAAACGATTTGAACATCGGCCAAAGCTGTCGCGGCTATTTTCCCGGCTACATTTCCCACTACAAAGCGCCCTGGGCAAACAAGGATCCGGAGAAGTGCCCCACCCCCGTGTGGCCGGGCACGATGAACGGCGAGTCCTTCGGAAAAGCACGGCTGGAAACCTATTATCAACCTTGGATTGACCTCGCTCGCAGCGGTCTGGGCGTTCACTGCGGCGAATGTGGCTGCTGGAACAAGACACCGCACCAGGTCTTCCTGGCCTGGTTTCAGGACGTCCTCGACATTTTAACAACCCACAACATTGGCTACGCCCTCTGGAATTTTCGCGGGGATTTTGGGCTCTTGGATTCCCGGCGAGAGGACGTAGAGTACGTTGATTGGCACGGGCACAAACTAGATGGGAAACTCCTGGAACTCCTGACGAAGCACTAAATGACTACCACCAAAAAGCATCAGCCTCATGCCAGCATGGTATGGGCAACCCTTCTTTTCGGACTGGGTTTCGCCTGCGAATCCGTGGCGCAACGGCCTCCGCAAAATCCCATCTCCCAGACGCGCTACACTCCCGCGGACCTGGGTTATCGTTTAGTTTGGGAAGATGACTTCAACGGAACCGCTGTGGACCCGAAAAAATGGGAGGTGCGCGGTGTCGGCCCACGCGCACTGGGGTTCGTCTCACCGGAGGCCGTGAAGGTCGAGAACGGTTTCCTGAAGCTGGGGGCGTTCAAAAAGGATGGAAAAATCCTGATCGGAGCGATCGGCACGCAGAATCGATTTATGACTCGGTATGGCTTCTTTGAGTGCCGCGCCGAGCTCCAGAAGCAACCGGGCGTTTGGGGAGCTTTTTGGATCCAATCACCAGACATCTCCAAAGGGGAGGATCCCGCCCGATTCGGCGCGGAGATCGACATCATGGAGTGCTTCAAGAAACTCGGCCCGGACATCGTCTCGCATAATGTGCATTGGGCCTACGGTCCCCACCAACAAACCACCCATGGCATGCAGAGCTACCTCAAAGGAGTGGGCGAGGGCTTCCATACTTTCGCCGTGGAATGGACCCCGGAGAAGTACGTGTTTTTTGTGGATGGCTACAAGTACTACGAAGTCACCGCCGGCGTGTCCCGGATTGACGAATACCTGATCCTGAGCATGGAGCTCCCCTCGGAGCCGAAAGACATCAAGAACACCGTTTTCCCAGATGTATTCACTGTCGATTACGTGAAGGTTTACCAAAAAGGCGAGCCGCCGCCCAAATCTCCGTAACGATAAGCGGGGACCGCAGCCGGTGGTCCATTCTTCCATTCAACGTTCCGCGTGTTCCCAATCGAACACGGTGACCGCATCCAGGTCTTTCCATGTGCCGCCCTCTTTGATCTTCGGTGTCGTCCGACCGCTATACTGTATCACGCGGTGGGGCGCGTCCTTTTCGATGATAAAAAGGACCGGTTTGACGAGGGGCGCGAGCAGCTTGCTCGTGGCCGCCATCCGCACGTTGATGACTTCGCGTCCCTGCCAGGAGGATTCCCCGACTTTCGTGAAGGTAAAGCCCACCGTTTCGCGCCGAGCGATGACGATGTAACGGCACTTGACCTTTTCGCCTCGCGCCAGCAAATCCAAGTGCGCGATGAGGAAATGCCCGATCATATCATTGACGACAGTATCGCGGCCCAGGGCCTCTTTTCCAGTTTTAGGGTTTGAACCCGCGCCCGCGGAGTATTCAAATTCGATGTCGCTGCGGGGCTCCGGACCTGCCGATCGCCGAATAATCGCCCTGCCCTGTTCACCGGTTTCCTTCTCGATAAGTTCGAAAGAAGACAGCTGGTTTCCCTCATAAACCACGCGCTCGGTCGCGGCAATTCGCCCGTCGGGATACGTGTATTCTCGCTCCACGGATAGTTTTTGACCGGACCGTTTCGCCCGCCGTTGAAACTTGAACAGGAGCGTCCTGTTGCTTGAGGCCTGGTCATAGATCGCTCCGCTGAGCAGCCTGGGGCTTTCGTACTCCAGCTCAGTTCCTCCCGACTCGGCGGGGCTTTCGGCACCGCTGGTTGGGAACACCACCACGATAACCAGCAACGCGGATATCACTAATACCAGGGCGCCTGGACGAAACGACTCGTAAAATCTCATTGGCCCACACTCCCGCAGATCGGAACGGAAATCAATCGGCCGCGTTTTTTGAGCAAGCCACTGCGCTTTCGCGCCTTGCGTAACTTGCGTGAGGGGACTTGCCGAAAAGCAGGAATCGGACTATTTTACTTTACGCCAATTGGCGCGAGCATATGAAACGTATTTTCTCGGCTGTTTTAATCCTTGGCCTGTTCACCTTTGGGGTCGGGACCATGCAGGCTAGTGGTGGTCACGGCGGCGGTTACCATGGTGGAGGCGGTTACCACGGTGGGGGCTGCTACGGGGGTGGGTGGCATGGAGGCGGGTATTGGGGTGGGCATGGTTATTATGGCGGCGGCTGCTGGCCGGCATTCACTTTTGGCATTGGATTCGGCGGTTATTACCCCGGGTATTATGGAGGTTATTACAGCTATCCCACATACGCTTATTCGTATGCCCCTGCGGTCTATAATCAGCCGACGTATGTTTACCACGCAGCACAGCCTTATCGACCCGCCGTCGCGGTGACCGTGGCGGCCGCCCCGGCAGCCCGAAGTTCTTCCTATCCGGTGGCCGCAAGGCCAAGTCCTGTCTCGCCCCCAGCGGTCGTCACTCGACCGGGAACTCCCGCTCCGGCGATCGCCAGCCTCAACCATACCCCCGGAAACTGGGTTTTGGATTCCGCCCCATACAGTTACACGCCAGCAAATGCGGGTGGATCCGCTGCCAGTTACGTGGTCTATCGCTAATCGCCTCACGGTCGGGTTGAGAGCAGCGGAAGCAGGTTCCAGGATCACTCTGATTCTGCCGTCCCCTTTTTTCTGTCTCGAAATTTTTCTGTCTAAAGCTGTTCCTGCAGCCCGTCGAGGTGAGTGAAAGACCCGGGTTGCGCCACGCGCTCCTCGTCCGATGGTTCAAGTATGAGCCGTCCTCGTTCGAACGCTGGCGCATCGGCGCACGCTGCATCTCCTCTCAAGCGTGTTCAGCCACCCGGGCGCCCGCGGTTGGTCGACTCCGGCCAACCTGGAAAAACTCGGCCGCTAAACCACCGGGCGACGATTCGGGACGTCAGGGTCCAGCGCGATTCAAGCTGCCCATCCACCCACCGCTCCCTCCCATGGATGCTTTGCTCGTGGACCGCATTCCGCTCGGCGAGAAATGGCTCTACGAACCCAAGTGGACCTATGAGTTCCTCCGAAAGTCCGGCTACTCAAACCTCTCCCGTCTCATTGAGAACGAGGCACGGCCGCACAGCGCATGGGTGGAAAGGTGGGCGTGGAATCCGAAGAGGGCAAAGGAAGCCGGTTCTGGCTGGAACTCAGGCTCGGCGGAGCCCGCGAACCTGTGGGAGAATTTCAACCGCCGATCTCGGCAAACGACGGATCTCCCAAGGTGTCCACAGGCCTGTGAAAATAATTGCCTCCGCCCAATATCGTAGCCGACGTTCGGGACATCCAACCGGTTCAGGGTATATGCTCGTGAAAACTATCAAACGAACCTTCATCGGGATCGCATTGGTTGCCTTGGCGGCAGTTCTGGCGGGTTGTGCCTATCCCCAGGGGTATTCCGATTGGCAGTGGAAACAGTACAACCCCAATTACCAACCTCTGCCCGGCGACCCGCAACGGTGAGCAACTGCCGCGGCAACTTCCGGTCCCGGCATTAGCGCAGCGCGCTGCCCGCCGCTGCCTTCGCGGCCCGGCTTTCATCCGTCCGGTCGCGTTTCCTCTGGATACCACGTCCTCGTGCCCTTAACTTCTTGATCATGAGCACGAAACATTGCTGCGCCTCCCGTCTCAAATTGGAACAACTTCTCTGGATCGCTCCCCTTCTCATCGGCACCTCCCTGTATGCCGCCGATAAATTGTCCATCCAGGTGAATCACCAAACCATCTCGGCGTTCCGAACGGTGGACCTTGAGGCCGCCAAAAAGGAAGCGGCCGCGGCTCACAAACCCATCGCCTGGATCGCCACCTCGCCCAAAGTCGTCGACGGCCAGGGTTCGATTTCGCTCGAAAACTCTCGCGGGGCCACGCTGCATGCCTTCCTGGCGCTGCATACCCGGACCGTCCTCGTCTACATGGATGCCTATGAGGAGAACCACAAGGTGTTGCCCATCGTCGACGAAGCGCTGCACACCCCCGATCCTCATTACACCCCGCCGACCGTTGTTCTGCTGGATCCCGAGGCAAAACGCGTGCTCGCAAAAATTTCTTACGAACCCGACTTCACCAAGCGCGCTCATGCCCTGGCCAAAGGATTAGCGGAAGCCGAAGGAAAAATGTGAAGGCCGAAGCCTGTTTTACGCCAGCATGTCTCGGATCCAACCGCTTCGGGCACAATCCCGGACGGTTTTGCCGGTGCGGGTTTTTAGCTCAGGACTTAGACCAACCGAAAGCAACTCCGCGATAATTTGTCGCTGCGCGGCCACTGCCGCAACCGCGCCGCTTCCACCACGGCCCGTATTTTGCACGGCCAGATGAAACGGAGTGGATCCGGGCTTGTTCTTTAGTCGTGGATCGCTGCCGGCTCGGAGCAAGCACTGCACCGCGCGAATGCAGCGCGTTCGGACCGCCCGGTGCAAAGCAGTCGCACCGTTCTTATCCTGGGCATCGATGCTAGCCCCGGCGTCCAGCAGGCATTGGATCATCGCCACCTGCCTTTCCGGATTCCAGGCCGGCCCCTCGAGATAGCCATCGGCCGCATAATGCAAGGGCCGGCTCACACGATGGTTCGTCGCGGCATTGGGATCAGCGCCGGCGCCGAGCAGCAGCCGCGCGATCTCCACGCGATACCCAGCCGCCGCCAAATGCAGCGCGGTATCCCCGACGTAAATCCAATGGAAGATCTTTGATCGATACAGCCGCGGCCGGCTGATAAGGCGCGTGGAAAGGCTGCGGTCCCCAGCCAACAGTCGCTTTACCGCGCCGCGGTCATCCTCCACGATGGCTTCGATTAAGCTATCCATTGCGCTCCACTATCCGCCAGCGCCTCGCCAAAATCCAGCATGCCTCTCTCAAGACAGCCGGTGCGCAATATCGACCGTGGACTTTGCCTCGTTGAATTCGCCCCTATGCGCCACTCCTTGGCCTCCAGCTTCGCGGCGCATCCCAAGCATGAGGGGATCCGGCCTGATTGCCGGATCCCCTTCGCTTCGCCCCGCGCCCTGTGCTTAGCGCGAGATCTTCGGTTTATCTGCGTCCGAGCGCTGCTTCGTCTCGCTCGTCACCCTCGCCGCGACCTAAATGTTCGAACGGGCCAGCGGAGATGTTGCCTGAATAGACGGTGGCTCCGTTCGTTCCCTCCGCTGCTCCCGCGAACTGTAACTGGCCAATCAGCGAGAAATGCGTCAGGACACTGTTGGTGTCAAAATGCGAGAATTCCGTGGCGCGCAAGGTCCCGGCTGCGGCCGTGTTGGTGCCAAGAAAAACCCACGCAAGGCGCTCCACCACCATTCCGTTTGTTTTGCTGAGCGAGACGCCTCCGGAAAATGTGAACGGCATCGAGATCACCGTGTTATTGGTCCCCATGACCACCTCCACATCATCGGCCGTCTTGTTGTAGACCAGTCGAAGCTCGCTCAGGTTCGTCAGCCCCGCGGCTGTGGCTGCCTCCGCAATGATCTGCTTGTTCCCATAATGCCCATAGGACAGACCTCCCGAATCATTCGTGACGACGCTGCGGGTGTTGATCTCTGCCTGGAAAAGGTCCTGCGCCATGGCCGGTGAGAGGCCAATGCAGAGTGAGCTTAACGCGGCGGCCACCCCAAGGATTTTTTGTTTGTTCATACTATTCCTGTGTTCATTTTGGTTTAACTCAGAGTTCCGTGCGTCGACACAAAACAACCAACATCGTCGGCCAACGTCCGGAAACTCTGAGCTATGCGGAGAAGCTCCACCCATTCAGGAACCAGTCAAGGCAACCCACCCCTAGGAAGTTCCTAGTTCGGCCGTAGGCTTGCCTCGAAAAAGTAAACAGATGTAAACTTGGCGCCTTCTCCCCGCCCTCGCGAAGCGTTTGGACTACGCCGGCTCTGCCGGCGCTTTTCGGAAAACTCCACCCGTGCAGCTTACAAACGAAGTCCTACCGCTTCGACGCCTCCCGAAAATAAATGTTCATGTACTCCGCCGAACCGCCCTGGCTCCGTAGACCGAGAGCCCGTTGCGCCGGAGCATCGGCGTCGAATGTCATCTGCTGCGCTGGCCGCTCTTCCGTTTTTACTTCCACGCTGCGGCCGCGGATCGCTACAAAAAAGCGCTGATAATTTCCGGGTTTCCCGCCCTCAAGCTTCAGCTCCAGATTCTTCCCCTCGGCGCTGCCCAAGAGTACGATTGGGACCGCCACGTCCTGTCCCGCGGCCGGTTTTGCCACGCGACAATCAATGACGAACTCCGCGTCGCCAAACTCGGGCTGCGTCCACAGGACAGCATCAGGGCTGCTGCTTCCGGCCCGAACAATGATATGCTCTCCTTCCACCCCCCAGGGCGACGAGTTGGCGGAGTTTGTTTTCCACCCTCGCAAATCCAGGCCTGTGAATAGGGAGCGCCACCCCTGTTCCATCGGCGCGCTCAGCTCGGCCGGCGCCCCGTTCGAAGGCAATTCCATGATCCGCACATTTCGAAAATCGATGGGTGCGCCTTCCGACTCCAGGCCGATGTAGCCTTTGCGGTAGTTGCAGTCCTCACCCCCGGATACCTCTTTGCCGTTCACGTGTAGCCGGATGACCCCGTTGCGGCAGTGGATCTGGTAGTGGTTCCATTCGGGAGTCCCCTTGCTCCGCTCTTCACTCGGGAAACTGCGCATCCCATTGTGACGTCCAAAAGGTTTCATGGTTGAACCATGAATGGGAAACACATCGCCGTGGGTCGTGTACCACTCGTTTTTTCCCGGCACATTGTAACCGTGGTCCAGGACCTGCACCTCGATGGCGCGCAGGAACGGCACGCCTGGCGCCGCGATCGGGCTGCCCCAAATAAACACCCCGGAATTTCCTCCGCTCCGCAAGTGCCGCCACTCGAGTTCCAGGATGAAATTCTCATACTGCCGCGTGGTTCTCAGCGCTCCCGTCGGCAGCCCCGTGCAGTGGATCATGCCGTCCTTCACGCTCCAGGTCTCGGGAGCGCAGTTCACGTTCACCCAACCGGAAAGGTCGCGCCCGTTGAAGAGCGGAACGAACCCATGCTCCTCGGCAGCCAGCGCACCACTGGCTAGCAGGAGCATCAGCGTCACCAAAGGATTTCTCATGGGTCGAAGACTACCCGACCGTGGCTCGCCTGGCCATCCCGTTCCTGGGCTAAACTGTGCACGACGGCGTAGAGTTCACCCGCACGGCAGGTAAAGAGGATCCCGCGGGAACGAAGTAGCCCCGCTCACGCGGTCCGCAGTCCGCAGGTCGAAGCCTTCCCCCGTCCTACCCGTGACGCCCCATCGGGGAAGCGCCACTTTTGGGATTTCCAATCCAGGCCTAATCTCATCTGAAATCTCAAATTGTACCACCATACAGGAATCGCAGATCAGACTCGGCTGATCTGAAATTTCAAATTTCAAATCCCCAATTACCGACAAAGCATTAAGCGAGTGGGGCCAAACCGCAGAGGCCGCCGCCCATCTGGCCTGGAGTTGAGCATGCCTTTATCGATTGCCACGTGGAATCGGTTGCCGTTGCGAGGAGAAAAAAAGAGGCTAGGTTATAGGAGCGAAAGAGACCGACTCGAGGGAGAAGATTTACAGGCAGAGATCCGCCGAGACGACGAACGGAGCTGGGAGGTGTTCCAATCGTGAGCAGAGATTATCAGCAAGATCAGCGGCTGCGACCAGCGCCTGAGGAGAGCTGGCAATGGCCTGCGGCATGGAAGGCCGGCCTCGCCGCTGGAATCGTTTTTCTGCTGGTGGCCCGAGGCAATCCATGGGCGGGACTGACATTGTCCTCTCCGGTCGTTATGGGGCGAGTGCTCCCGGCGAGTTTTGGAATAGCTCTTCCGCTGGCGTGGCTGCTCCACATCGTGGTCTCGGTTCTCTACGGTGTTATCATCAGCCTGGCCGTCGTGCGCCTGACGCAGTGGCGCGCCATTGTGATGGGTGGCGTGGTGGGCGTGGCCCTTTACGGCGCGAATTGGGCATTCGTGCACTTCTTTATCCCGGAACTCCAAGGCGCTGAGCCCGGCGTGCTCCTGACGCACTTCGGGTTCGGTTTAGTCGCCGCCGGCGCGTACCGTGGTCTGCTCCGAAGACAACAGCCGGCGTTAACGTAGAGTGCGACTTCCCCCCCGCATGACGAATTCGGCAACCGGTGTGACCCAGAGGTTCTTTAGGCTCCTTGAGAAATAGTAATTTGGGGTTGGGAATGGCGCACGCCATCCAGGTGACACCATAAGAACGTCCGTTTCAGCCCTCCAGGCTTGGTCAGCAGGTCACCGGCCCGGCAGTAGCCAAGCCCCCGAGGCTGCTTGCTTCCCTTCTGATCGGCACATCTGGACTCGCACCACCCACGTGCTTCCCCCAAATAGTTGTAACCTTTTGGCGTCGGCCAGCGAATACATGGGTGCGCGCTATTTTGTAACTGTGTGAACCATTCCAACGCTAACCGTTCGAAAAAGAACTGGAAACCATGAAATACTTCGCTTACCTCCCAGCCGCCGTTCTGGCCCTGGCCGCCTCCGCCGTGGGCGGACCGCTGCGGAAGGCAGACATCTCCGCGGACGCCAAATGGGTGCTGCATCTCGACGTTGATCAACTCCGCTCGACCTCGGCTGGCAAGTTTGTTATCACTGAGATTGCGGATAAAGTACTCGCCGAACCCAAAGCCAAAATGAAACAGGATACCGGCTACGACCTGGACCTGAGCAAAGTTAAATCCGTCACGGCCTACGGGACCTACACCGAACGCGTCCTTTTGCTGAAGGGCGATATCGACGCCGAACGGCTGTTGGACGGCGCTATGGCCAGGATCCAAAAGGAAGGAAAATCCGACTCGGCGTCCGTTGAAAAGACCGTGCAAGGCGGGCTGACCACCTATCGGCTGAGGGATCGCATGGTCGTCACGCTGCGCCCCGACAAGGTCATCGTGGCGAGCCAATCCGCCGAGGCCAACGAAAAGGCCAACGATGTTCTCTCGGGCAAGGCCCCCAACCTCGCCTCGGGCCGCATGTTCAAGGAATTCCCGGAGCCGCAAAAAGGATTTTTCTTCCTCGGCGTGGCCGAAGGGTTCAATGCCGGCAAATTTGCCGGTGATTCCGAGGAGGGCGACCAGAACAATCCCAAAGCCAAGATCCTCAAAATGGCCGATGGCGGCCGCATCATCCTCGGCCAGGACGATGATCAGCTTTTCCTGAATGTGGCGCTGAAAGCCAAAACCACGGCGGTCGTCACGCAAATGCAACAGGTGATTCAGGGCATGATCGCCCTCGCCGCCCTCGCTAAATCGGACAACACGAACATCCAGCAACTGGCCGAATCGGCCAAGGTCTCCACCCACGGCGATGTCGTGACTCTCAACCTCAGTTTCCCGGCTGATGAGGCCATGACCATGTTAAAAAGCAAGGCAGCGGAGAAAATGGAGCAAGTGGAACGTCGGCACCCGCGCTCGGATCGCGAACACAAAGCTCACTCGGAGTCAAAAGCACAGCCTGAGTCAGAAGAGAAATAAGTGGTTTACCCGCGGATCTTACCTTTGTCAGATGCCCAGGCGGACGGAGAACCCACTCCGTCCGCCGCCACTTTGCCATGGCTCAACCCCGAGCTGGTGGCGGCGGACGGAGCGGCCCACTCTGTGAATACTTCGACCTCCCCCGACCCCACGCCGGAACAACTCGCCGAGCGCAGCCAGGCCGGATGCCTCGACTCCTTTGAGCAACTGGTGCGGAGGTATGAGAGCCAGGTCTTCAATTTCCTCCGCCAACTCACCCGCCACGAACACGACGCGGAAGATCTCACGCAGGAAACCTTCCTGAAGGCCTTCCGCAATCTCCCGCGCTACCGCCCTTCCCTCGCGTTTGCTCCCTGGCTCTTCGTCATCGCCCGGCGCACCGCCGCCAGCCATTTTCGGTCCGCCAAGCATTTTGAGGAACTGCCTGCTGACCCACCAGGTGCGGACGAGAATCCGGCCACCACGCTCGAGCATTTGGACGAACAAGCCTCGCTCTGGACCCTGGTCCGCACGCTCAAGCCGAAGCAGGCCGAGGCCGTCTGGCTGCGATATTCAGAAGGGTTTTCCGTGGCCGAGATCGCCCGGATTATGGGAACCAATCGAGTGCATGTGAAGGTCCTCCTCCATCGAGCGCGCGCGAACCTGTCAACATTGCTAACCGCTCTGGGTCAAGGCCCCTCCAAAACCGCGCCCCCCGCAAACGCGCAAAACCTCAAAGTCACCCGCTTGAAAGTTGTCCTATGATTATCTGCCGGCTTTATCAAACCATTGCCTCGTCGCATGTGGATGATGGCACGAGGCTGCCTACCTGGACGCAGCGCCATCTCAACAATTGCCCGCGTTGTCGTGAGTTTTACCAGTCCGCCCTGGCGATAACCAAAGAACTCTCGACCCGCACCGAAGGCGATCGACGATCCCCTTCCCCGTTTCTCCACGCCAAGGTCATGTCGGCTATTCGTTCGGAAGCGAACGCGGCATTCGAACCGCGGCCGAGCCGCCGGCGCTCGGCCGGCGTGCTAGTACTGGGGACCGCCTGTCTGCTGCTGCTGGCCGGTATCCTATGGGTGCGCCATCCGGCCATAACAGGCCAGCACCCATCCACTTCAACCCCAGCTCCGGCTGATGTGGCGTTCAATGTGCAATTGCCAAGCGCCGCCCAGGTGAATCAATGGACGACCGCTCTCGATAAACCTTTAGAAAAAGAAACGCAGTTGGTCCTCAACGATGCCAAAAGCGCCTTGAACTCCTTGAAAAACAGCTTTCTACCCGAAGCTGAGGAAGGACTTCCGGATCGGCCGAACTAGCCGAAGTGCCGCGATGTCCCTGCCAACCGAACTTTCGCTGTGAGCCCCTCGCCTGCGGTTATTGAACTGTCGAGCCTGAGCGTGCGCTTTGGCCGACGCGAGATCCTGAAGGAGCTCAGCATCGCCCTGGGGGGGCGAACCGTCGGTCTGCTCGGCCCGAACGGCGCGGGCAAATCCACCCTCATCCAGACCCTGCTGGGCTTCTGCCCCGTCGCCTCCGGCACAGCCAGAATCTTCGGACACGACATCCGGCGGGAGCTCAACAAAATCCGTCCGCTCGTCGGGTACATGCCCGAAAACGATTCGTTCATCGCGAACATGAGCGCCGTGTCGTTCGTTCGCATGATGGGCGAACTGTCGGGATTGCCGGCTGGCGTTGCGCTCGAGCGCGCGCACGAAGTGCTGTTTTATGTGGGTTTGGGCGAGGCGCGCTACCGGCAGTTGGGCACCTACTCGCTGGGTATGAAGCAACTGGCGAAGTTAGCGCAGGCGCTCGTGCACGGCCCGCGGTTGCTGATCCTCGATGAACCCACCAATGGTTTGGATCCCGCCGCGCGCCAGCGCATGGTGCGCTTGATCCGCGAAATGAAAGACGCAGGTGAAATGCACATCCTGCTTTGCTCCCATCTGCTGCGCGACGTGGAGGACACCTGCGAAGAGGTGTTGATTCTGAAGCAGGGCCGCATCGTGCATTATTCCAACCTCGAAGAGGAACGCCGCGCCAACAAGCACTTTGTCGAAATCGAGACCGCCGGCGACGACGCGGGGTTGGCCGAGGAACTCGCTGGCCTGGGCTGCTCGTGCAAGGCGACCGGCGCCGGCCGTTTCCGGATGGTGCTGCCGGATGGCTTCGAACTCCGCGAGATCTACCGCGTAGCCGCCCGGCGGGACCTGCAGTTGCGGCGGCTGAGCCACCGGCGGGACACGCTGGAAGACATCTTCCTGAAAGCAATGGAGGAGGCGCATGGCAGTCTATAAACGCACGTATAAAACGTACTCTGGCCCGCGGACGGTGCCCTGGTCTCGCTTCCTCATCCTGACGCGCTACAGTTACTCCCGGCTGTTCCAGTCAAAGTTCATCGTGCTATTCCTCAGCGCGTGCTTGTTCTATCCCGTCGGGTGCCTGGGATTCATCTACTTCTCGCATAACCAGGAACTGCTCGCCTTGCTCAGTTTGGGAAGCGCCAAGTTCCCGGCGGTGGACGGCCGGTTCTTCTACACCTTTTGCAAAATCCAGGGCACCCTCGCTTATCTGCTGGTCGCCCTGGTCGGCCCAGGCCTCATCTCGCCGGACCTGGCGAATGGCGCATTTCCGCTCTACTTCAGCCGTCCCTTTTCACGCACGGAATATGTCGCCGGCAAAATGGCGCTCCTGGTCTTTTTGCTGTCGCTGATCACCTGGGTTCCCGGCCTCGTGCTCTATTCGGTCCAGGGCGGGCTGGAAGGCTGGGATTGGACGAGAGACAATCTTTGGCTGGGCGGCGCGATTTTTTTCGGCTTACTGCTTTGGATCGTGATCCTCTCGCTGATCGCGCTCGCCTGCTCGGCGTGGGTAAAATGGAAAATCGCCGCCGGCGCGCTGGTGCTCGCCATTTTCTTTGCCGGGGCCGGGTTCGGCGCCGCAGTCAACAACGTGCTGCGCACCCAGTACGGGGGGCTGATCAGCCTGAACAAAATCATCTACACCATCTGGGGTGGGCTGTTCCGCTACGACTTGGGCGCTGAGTTGTCCTTGGGCCAGGCTTGGTTTGTCCTCGCCCTGACCTGTGCCATTTGTGTGTGGTTGCTCGCTAAACGCATCCGGCCCATCGAGGTGATCAAGTGAGCGACGACCGCATTCAATTCGAAAACGTCTCCCGCTTCTACGGCGAAGTCCTCGGAG
>Ga0105240_10001817_pt1 | contig 35816 bp, 37 predicted proteins | sample KBSC54metaG_FD_80426 | JGI IMG/M metagenome (GOLD analysis project Ga0105240, IMG submission 80426) | Corn rhizosphere microbial communities from Kellogg Biological Station, Michigan, USA - KBS C5-4 metaG | ecosystem: Host-associated > Plants > Roots > Rhizosphere > Soil | place: Michigan, USA... | reverse complement strand
GGGCCCGCTGGAAGCCGAGCAAGATATGCTCACGCTCGCGCGCCTTGCGCATCAAGTAATCGGTCCGCCGGCGAACCACGTCGAGGCGATGATCGATGAAGCGCTTCAGCGCGTCCAGCAATCCCATCTCGCGCGGCTGCCCGTTGACGATCGCCAGCAGGATCACGCCGAACGTGATCTGCATCTGCGTAAGCTTGTAAAGATTGTTGAGGATGACTTCGGCCTGCTCGCCGCGCTTCAGTTCGAAGACGATGCGCATGCCGTCGCGGTCGCTCTCATCGCGGATCTCGGAGATCCCTTCGAGCCGCTTTTCGTTAACGAGTCCCGCCGCGTTTTCGATGAGGCGGGCCTTGTTGACCTGGTAAGGCAGTTCCTGGACGATGATGGCCTGGCGATCCTTCCCCATGTCTTCGGTCTTCGCCAGCGCGCGCAGCTTGATGGTCCCACGGCCATTCGCGAAGTAGTCGTGGATTCCCTGCCGGCCCAGAATGATGCCACCGGTCGGAAAATCGGGACCTGTCACCAGTTCGGCGATCTTGGGCAAACCGATCCCCGGATTCTGAACCAGTGCGATACACGCGTTGACGATCTCGGTGATATTGTGCGGCGGGATCTTGCTGGCCATGCCCACCGCGATGCCTTCGCTGCCGTTGATCAGCAGATTCGGAACGCGCGTCGGAAGCACTTCCGGCTCGATTTCCTGCTCGTCGTAGTTGGGCTTGAAGTCGACGGTTTCTTTGTCGATGTCTTCCAGAAGTTCAGCCGCGATGCGTGCCAGCCGGGCTTCCGTATACCGCATGGCCGCGGGCGGATCACCGTCCACCGACCCGTAATTTCCCTGCCCGTCGATCAATGGATAGCGCATCGAAAACGGCTGCGCCATGCGGACCAAGGCGTCGTAAATCGCCGAGTCGCCATGCGGATGAAGCTTACCCATCACGTCGCCGACCACGCGGGCGGACTTCTTGGTGGGGCGGTTAAAGTGCAGCCCCATCTCGTGCATCATGTAGAGAATTCGCCGATGCACCGGCTTCAAACCGTCGCGCACATCCGGAAGGGCGCGCCCCACGATCACGCTCATGGCGTAATCCAGGTACGAACGCTTCATCTCGTCTTCGATGTTGATGGGGATCAGGTTCTTCGCCCCACCATCGCCGCCCAGCGGCATCTGCCCGCCCGGAGGCGGAGTGGTCGGGTCCTGTGGATCTGCCAAGTGTGACTCCTAAGATGGACGTCCGCGAGTGCGGCGGTAACCCTTATTTTACCAGTTCCTGACGTGCTAGAGTCTGGTAAAAGTGAACCGGGTCCTTATCCCCGTAACGATCTTCCTCAGCGCCTTCCTGCTATTCCAGGTACAGCCCATCATGGGCCGGTTTATCGTGCCCTGGTTCGGAGGAACGCCGGCCGTCTGGAGCGTCTGCCTGTTGTTTTTCCAGGCGATGTTGCTGGCGGGATACGCGTACGCACATTGGCTGCGCCGCTCCCGAATTCACGTACTGCTGCTCGGTGTCTCGCTGGCATTCCTCCCGGTGATTCCAACCCGGCCCGCGATGACCGATACCCCGTCGGCTCGGATTCTTCTGCTGCTGGCGGTAACCGTCGGCGCGCCGTACTTCCTCCTCTCGGCGACGGCTCCGCTATTGCAGAAATGGTCCTCCATCAGTTCGGGACGATCGCCATGGCGACTGTATGCGTTGTCTAACTTCGGATCTTTTCTTGCGCTACTGAGCTATCCATTCCTAGTCGAGCCCTATGTGCGACTGCGAACCCAGGCCTGGGTCTGGTCCGGGCTTTACATAGTGTTCACGCTGCTCTGCGGAACGCTGGCGTGGGCAGTAGGACGGGGGATCTTGTCGCCTGTCGCAGAAAAAGACTCGGCCCATCCTACGGCGCTTACCATCCTTTTCTGGCTTGGACTCTCCGCCGCTGGTTCGACGCTGCTCCTTGCGACCACCAACATCGTTACGCAGGATATCGCCGTCAGCCCGTTTTTGTGGATCGCACCGCTATCGATCTACCTGCTCACGTTCGTCCTCGCCTTCGAGCACGACCGCTGGTATGCGCGTCTGCCCTTCGCTATCGCCGCCGGCGTTCTGGCTCCTGCGGCTTGCGCTGTGGTCAACGCGGGCATTGGCGTGGCCATCTGGATCGAGTTGGGCGTATATCTGGCGACGCTGTTCGTGATCTGCATGCTCTGCCATGGGGAACTACGCTATTCCAAGCCAGCCCCCCGGCATCTCACGCTTTTTTACTTGACCGTCGCCGCAGGCGGAGTTTTGGGCGGCATATTCGTCGCACTCATAGCGCCACGCGTTTTCACCGAATTCAACGAATATCCCATCGGACTCGCCGCGGCATGCTTTCTGGGACTCACGGGTTGGCTGCGATCCGGGGCATGGTCCCAGTGGACCCGGAGCAACTTCGCGATTCGAATCCCCATCATGGCCCTGCTTCTCGGCGGACTGAGCTCGACGTTGACCGTTACCATGAGCGGCACTCACAAGTTCGTGGGCGCCTGGCGAAACTTCTACGGTATCCTTCGCATCACCGACGTCTCCGATCCTCATGGGGCCATGCGCGAACTGACGCATGGACGCATCAAGCATGGGTCTCAATATCTGGAGCAAGCGTGGCGCGATCGTCCGATCTCCTACTACGGGCCGCATAGCGGCGTCGCAATGGCGCTTAACGCCCTCCCAGAGACCCCCCGCAAGATCGCCGTCATCGGCCTGGGAACCGGAACCATGGCTGCCTGGGGCCGCCCCGGCGACCTGATTCGCTTTTACGAAATCAATCCGCTGGTCCAAACTATCGCCACCACCTGGTTCACCTTCCTGCCAGACTCGAAAGCCCAGACCCAGGTTGTCCTCGGCGATGCGCGGATCCAAATGGAACAGGAACCGTCGGTATTCGAGTTGATCGTCGTGGACGCATTTTCGAGCGACGCCATTCCAATGCATCTGCTCACTGCCGAAGCCGCGGACATCTATCGACAGCATCTGGCTCCCGGCGGCTTGCTGCTGTTCCACATCTCTAACCGGTCGCTCAATCTGGAGCCCGTCACCCGCGGCCTCGCCCAGCACCTGAATTGGAACGTCGCTCAGATTCTGGCTGGCGACAATCCGGCTACCGGTGAGGACGGCTCAAGCTGGGTAATTCTTACCGAGAACCTGGATTTATTGAACAAGATCGTTCAAGGCGCACCACATGTCGGCTGGACCGATCCCAAACGCAAGCCGATCCTATGGACTGACGATTTCGCCAGCCTCTGGCACGTCCTCAAGTGGTAGAATTAAGTTGGCTCTGGTTAAACGGGTGTTGAAGAAGATGTCGCAGTTCGCCGTATCAGATCTGCCCAAAGGCCCCCGCCATTCCGGTCTGCTCGATCGCCTTGCCGACCTGTGGTGCCGAAGCATGCACGACAGCCCCATGTTGCCGATCCATGGCCGGTACCAATGCCGCAGGTGCCATCGCTACCACGACGTGTCCTGGGAACCTCCTAAGGACCATTCCGAGCCGCCTTCCCGCTAGGCACTGGCTGGTTATTTCAATTTGATTTTGACTTCGGCCGCGTAGAGCATCGTTCTATCGTTATCCCGTGCGGCCCATTTCAATAGCGTGTCGACGCTTGGCTGTACGCGGGCATGAAAGACCTCGCGGCCGTTTGCCGTTACAATCACCGGCTGGCTCAGATCGAACTTATCCGGCGATAACAGCAACGTGAACGCGGTCACACCCTTGGTCGTCGCTCGTACGGCGTTGCCCGATTTCGCCAGATCCACACGCCCCGGAACCTTCGGCCTGCCGAATAACGGATCGGTGCCTAGAGAATCGGTGAAGATGTTGATGTCGGGCAGTTCTTTGGCCTCTCCCGGCGCGGCTCCATACGCATCGATCACCAGCCAATGAGCTCGATTGTTTGCCATGTCCACGGCTTCCCATGTCAGGTTGTCGGGATGCGGATCGCGCGGGTGATCCGCCACGAAGTTCTCGAATGGCGTCTTGATCTCCGGCCACCAGTTGGTGTTGTGCTCGCCATCGGGTTGCGGATGGTAGTCGATCTGGACCCCGTTCCTCATCAGATGGCGCGTGTATGGCTCGACGATTGAAATCGGATACAGCCGGTCTTTGCCGCCATTCACCACGAATAGCGGCTTATTGCGGATGTTGTTGGGAAAGTTGCGGCCGTCATCGATCTCGCCGTTCGCCAGGACCATGATGTAGCCGTTAAGCGGAAGGAAACTGGCATACGGCGTGGTGTCCCGCATCGCGACGAAATACGCACCGGTACCGCCATCGGAGACGCCCGCCACCACCACTCGGTTCTCGTCGATGTTATACCTCCGCTTCAGATCGCCGACGATCGCATGCAAGTTCAATACCTGATCGTCGCTCCACCAGGGTTCCTCGTTCCACGCATAGGGAATAACGTAAAACTGTTCGGCGCCTGCGCTCTCACCCGACAAAGTCCCGATCTGGCCATTCCCGCGCGGCTTATTATCCGTCCGCCCGCCTACACCTCCGTGGAGCTGGAACCGCACTTGATAGCGCTTCGACGGGTCGTATCCTCTGGGAACCGTGACCGCATAGTTATGTTCGACGCCGTCTGCGGTGTGATTGCTCAGCTGTACCACGCCTTCTTTTTGCGCCGCATACGTCTTGCCCTGCTTTAGCCGCCGCAGCGCGTCGTCGAACGTCACGCCGCTCTTTACGACATCCTCCGCGGCGCGCCCAGCAGCGGCCGGAGAATCGGCGGCCCAGAACTTCTGGAATGCGGAATCGATCCGGTTCTGCGCGTAAACTACCGGCAATACCAGCAGGGCCGCTAGAAAGGCAGCTCGCCTCACGACGAAGCTCCTGCTCTCTGCCCGCTGCGGCCAATCACATTGACGATGGTCAGTTACCATAACACTCGTTCCAATGCCTCGCAGAAGAAATACTCGCCCCACATCACCGACTCGTCGACGCCCAGACTCTTGTTGACGTGATACATCCCTCCCTTGAGGATTCCTTCCCACTTAGGATCGGACTTGGCCAGGTGCCTTTCGCACAGCGAGCGCATGATGTGAACCGCCGTTGACCAGTACAGATGCCCCTTCAGCGAATCGGGCACTAAGCGGCACAGGCGCAACAGCCCCGCGGCGCAGATCGCGGCCGAGGACGAATCAGGCAGTGTGCGATTTTCAGCGGGTGCGTTGAAGTCCCATGGCGGAATCCCATCCCCCGGTGAGTGGGTGATGTAGAAATCGGCGCACGCTTCGGCCGTGTCAAGGAAATGCGGATCGCGGCTGTACTCGTAGCAGGTGGTGAATCCGTACAGTGCCCAGGTGAGCCCGCGCGACCAGCAGGAATCGCCGCGGAACCCCTGATGAGTCGTCTGGCGCAGAAATTCACCTGTATCAACGTCGAAAATTCCTTCCTGCGCCGTCGAGCCGTCGCCGCGCACCAGAACGCGCCGCGTGGTGTGCGAATGCCGCATGGCGACATCGCGCAACCGCCGGTCGCCCGTTTCCTTCGCCGCGAAGAAGATAATCCCCACGTTCATCATGATGTCGATAAACAGAGAATTGTCGGCTACAAATGACCGCAGATACTGGCCTTTCTCCTTGAATCGCTGCGCCAGCGTCCTGCCTGCGGCGATCAGCACTTCCTTGTGAGCCGGATCCCCGGTGAGTCGCCACCAGCGGTAATAGGTGGAAAGAAATAAGAATCCCAGGTCGTGGACCTCGTAATCCTCCTTGCGAGGTTCCAGCGGCAGCGTGTACTTGATGGCGTGCTCCAGCCAGTAGTTGGCTTCGTTGGAATTGGGCGCCGAATGCTTGTGGAAGATCCACATCATGCCTGGCAGGAATCCGTCGCCCCAATGCGTCCAAGCCGGACCTTCCACCTCCCACTTGCCGTTCTGAGTATGCAGCGGATAAAAGCTGGGATGCTTTTCGATCAGTTTGCGCACTTGCTTTTGCGAAAAAACATAAGCCTGCTCGAACAAGTCGCCGGTGTCGCTCGAAAGATGAATCACTTATTCCGATCTCCAGAACATGAGGATACCGCTTAAACGGGGACCAGCTTGGCGCGAGATAACCATGGCTCCGTCGGCTTGCCGTCCTATCAGACGATTCGCGAAAGCCGTCCGGTCAAAGCTCAGCTTCAGCCGCGCATGACCGCCGGGCCAGTCCAGATCCCGAAACTGGATATGGAGCAGGAAATAGTTCGGATGCCGCTCCAGTAGAATGACCCTGCCACTTGCGACACTGCCTTTGGGCGCGAGCAATCTGCCGTGGTTCTTCAGGTCCGCGACAAGTATTCCACGAACCGCGTCTCCCACCGCCGCCTCCAACAGATTCAGTTCGGGCGCATCAAGTTGCAGAGTAAGCCCAGCGGGGATCTCAACTTCCTGAGGCGTCGCCGGGGCCGGCGCATCCGTTAACACAGGATCGTCGAATAGCAGCGTGCTCTCGCCGGTAAATTTCCGGCAATCGGCAAACCGTACTGAATTCCGATCCACTTCGTTGGGCATCGCCATCATTAATTGACTCTCGATTGGCAGAAGAAACTCCTCCTCTCCGATTCGGAGCCGGCTATAATCGACCGTCGTTTCCGCATCCAACAGATTCAAGTCGGCAGGTATATCTTCCGCGATCACTTCCATCCGCCGAACATCGAACGTCTCCGGGTCCGCGTACAAGGACCCATGAAATCCCACCACGGCTTCACGATTATCCACTCGCAAGCGATGACCGCTGGTCAAGCGCGATACTCGAAAATCGTAACGCCAGGCACGACGGCCATCCAATTGAGTCTCTCCCTGATCCTGGAACGTTGCCACATTGGATAAGAAAAGAATCCTGGCGTAAATTGCGAAATTCCCACTTCCAAACATTCCCGTGGATACCAAGTCACTCAGGTCGTGGTCTTCGAATTGCTTCGATCCCGGCCATGCGAACATTTCCTTGCCGTCGACCAGGGCGACCTCCAACCGCATCGTGTCTTCGATCTTCGAGTGGTTCCCCACAGACTGGCGAGTGCGCTCCACCGTCTCGGTACAGGTGTAGTTGGGCTGGCGCAGAAGAATCCCGGCCATTTTTTCCCGAATGTGGGACAAAAGAGCGGGGTCCTGAGCCCGCACGCACAATGCCGAGGCAGCGAGGATCGACAGAACCCGCATTCGGATTCATTATGGCACCGGCTACGCCTTTTTATGCGATACAGATGACATCTGTTAGCATCGAGAGAATGCCATCGAAAATCATTATCAATGCCAATGGATCCATCCGTGTGGAAGGTGAGTTCGAGATCACCGACGCGGACGGCCAAGCTTTCGGCCTCGGCGGACGCACTGCCATCGGCCTGTGCCGCTGCGGATCCTCCGAAAACAAGCCGTTCTGCGATGGGTCGCACCGCAAGGTCGGCTTCCAGTCCGTCTGTCCCGCCCGCGATCTGCCGCCTCCTGTACCGAAGCCGTAATATCCGCCGCGGGCCTTGGCCCTGGGTATACGCGCGCGATTGAGGACTACGGGAACTCCCGATAACTTACTGCCCGAGACGAACCGTCCCTTCCTCCTACCAAGTATCGAATTCACATTTTCTCGGATTGGAATGAGCACACGCCGATGAAAAGCGTCTGCTTGAGGAGGCGTGGCATGTTTGGTTTGAAAGTATTTGTTCCCGTTATGGCGATTACCACGTGGCTGGTGGTACCGGCCAAGGCTACCACCAGTTATTACAGCGGCGCGTCCGGTGAAACCTCGTTTAACGCCGCCGTCGGAGGCTTGACGCTACTGAATCCGGCGTTGACGTTTTCGGGCGATCTGGAGTCGAATGGGCTTCTGAACGCTAGCGGCACCGCCATCGATTTTCTCGGATTCGATGATTTCCAATACCCGACGATCGCGGAGAGTTTTACCATCACCGGAAGCAAGCTGACCGCCACGAACCAGGGCGAGCACGTCACGATTAATTTCCCCGCCGCTGGGGTGTACGCCTTCGGATTCCACTTCACCGTAACATCTGGCACTACGAACATTTGCGTCGAGTTGACGCACGGAACCTGCGATTACAACTTTCCCAACGTCACATCTTCGAGTTCGCAGTTTTTTGGAATCGTCAGCACCGTACCTATCACCGCCCCGCTGGATGTCCGCGACCAGGGCACATTCTTGACCACGATGTTGACGGGCTTTGAAGCCTTTGGATCCACCCCGGTGCCGGAACCGCGCACGTGGCTGCTGGTAGGACTTGGATTGATTACTTTGCTCCTGCTTCGGCGGAGCCAGAAGGCGGGATAGTCCGGGAGAGCCGCGGTGCAGTCCCCACAATGTCCACGGGAAGCAGGCTGGCGCGGGCCAGCCGTGGACCCTCGAATACGATGTCCGCCAGGGCGCCGCGCTGCGTTTCGACACGCTGGAACTGATCGAATACTAGGTTGCCGAGCGAATAAAAAATCACCCCTTGGCCGTATCGCTCCCAAGGCTGCGTCACGTGCGGATGATGCCCCACCACGACGCGAGCGCCCGCATCGATCGCCGCCCGAGCGAAGGCCACTTGCTGCGCATTGGATTTTGGTGAGTACTCGACGCCAGCGTGCATCGACACGATGATCGCGTCGGCGCGCGCCGACAACTTGGCCACATCCTCTCTCATACGTGCGACATCCATGACCGCCACCCGGTCATCCGTATCGGCATGATTCCCGTTGGACTGGTCATAGGTGTATGCCAAAAATCCGAATTTGATCCCGTTGCGCTCGATCACCACGCCGGCATGGGCTGCCTCCGCTGAGGTCCCGGTTCCGACCACGGCGATCCGATGGCGTACCAGCCAGTCCAGCGTGAATTCAACGCCGTGCGATCCCTGATCGCGCGCGTGATTGTTCGCAGTCGAGACTACGTCGATGCCTGCCAGTTCCAGCGCCGCGATCATCTCCGGCTCGGCCTTGAAAATCATCCCGCGCTCGACCACCGCGCCGCGATCGGAAAACGGCGATTCCAGATTCACGAACGCAATATCGGCCGCCTGCAGCACGGGAGCCAAATCGCGTAAGGGAAAGGCCGGATCCTTGCGCTCGCGTGCGACTCTTGCCACATGGCGCGAAAGCATCACGTCGCCACCCAGCACCAGGTGCGTTCGGACCGGAGCAGGCGCTGGCTGCTCGGCCGTCCGCAAAAACGGAAGAAAAAACGGAAGGATGACGAGCAGCAGCAACAGCCGCAGGATCCTCATGCCTATTCCTTCGGGAGATCCGTAAACCAGCTTACATTCACGTCCCGGGCGCCGATCTGGGCCGGCCATTTCATTGGATCGTAAGGGCCGTGCAACACGGCCTTGAACGCCTCGGCTTTATCCGTGCCTGTGGCCAGTACCACAGTGTGCCACGCGGCTTCGAGGACTCCCGGCAGAAGTGTGACCCGCCATTGATGCATTTTCTCCGCCCACACAGCAGCGGCCAGACCCTCGTGATCCGCAATAAGGGGTTCGCCTGGAAACAGGCTCGCGGTGTGCGCGTCAGGTCCGATACCGCGATGAATCACATCGAATTGCGGCAGCTCGCCCAGCTTACAGTCAAAGAACTGCTGCAGGACCTGGGCATATTGTCGAGCGGCCTCGTGCGGCTCCAGTTCCGTCTGCACGCGATGGATATTCTCTGCGGGCACGTTGGCCGGGGCCAGCCAGGTTTCCTTCGCCATCCGGTAATTGCTCTGCGAATCGGAAGGAGGAACGCACCGCTCGTCCACCCAAAAGATGTGGATTTGTTCCCATGGGAATCCACTTTTCCCGAACATCTCGAACATCGGTTTCGGCGATGTCCCGCCGGAAACTGCCAGTACCCCTCGCTTCCGAATGCTGATCGCTTTCGCCAGTAGGTCCAGGATGCGGTTCCCGCACGCTTGGGAAGCTTCGAAGGCATTAGGAAAGCGTAAAACATCCATCCGACGGATTGTTCCCATATGTTGTCTCTACGCGGAGAGTGCTCTATCGTAAACCGGGTCGGGTCCGAGGATACCCAACTCCTCTTGCATCAGCCCCTCTTCCGAGGCCGATGGCAGCATCGATCGGTAATGGCGGCCCCGTCCGGAAATTTCAACGCAGCGATCGCTCCCGAGCGCGATGGTCAGACTTTCCGACGCCGTAGAAAGGACCACGGAATGAAGACCCCGTGGACCATTGTCGGAGCTGACGATCACGCGCGTCCCCGGCAACGCGGTCCGAATCCAGGCTGCAAAATACCGGGCGCACGTGGTCACCGACGGCCCGCCAAATGTCACCTGTGCACCCGTGACCTCACTCGGCTGTAGCGCTTGATCGTCAAACAGATGAGCTAGGATCTCGCGCCAGCCGGTGAGCCGGGTCCAATGCAGATCAGCCACACGACTCCCCCTTCCCCTGAGGCGGCGCAGAAATTGCAGCGCGCTGTCAGCATCTGAAACCTGGGAAGAATCAAAGATGATTTTGCTCGCCAGCGGGAACAAAGGCTCTAACGGCCCCGGCTCGAGCGCGGATACTCCACGGCACCACAGCACGACTGGCAGATCCGGGACCCTCAGCGGCACCAGAAACTTCGCGACTTCCGAAAATCCGTTCCGCCCGGCCGTGATCTCGATTCCCTCCGAGCAGATCTGCTGGGTCTTGCCAAACGGCTTCCAGCACTCGGCAAAAACCCGCGCTTCCAATTCTCCGCCCGCGTCACCAGGATGCAGAATAACCGCGCGGCTAGGATGGCTGTGCATCAGTATGCCCACGGTCTGGCGGACTCGCTCGGCATCGGCGGCGTTTTCAGCGGCCACCGCTAGCGTCATCGCGCAGGCGCGGAGCACGCCCCCCGAATCGGCCTGGTCCGATGCCATCTTTGCCCACAACTCCTGCAGGTCGCGCAGAATTCGTTCAGGCTGGACCGTCGCAGTCGTACTCATATTTCAGCTATTGCGCCACTGACGCCCAAGCTTGGCGATCATCGCGTCAGCCTCCGCCGGACCCCATGTGCCCGCATCATAATTCGGAAAATCGAAACGCCGGCTGCTCCAGTTTTCGAGAATAGGCTCGATCACCGCCCAGCTTGCCTCCACCATGTCCTGGCGGGTATAGAGAGTCGGATCGCCTACCATTGCATCGACCAGCAAAGTCTCGTAGGCAGAAGGAGATCGCTCGCCGAAGCTCGTCCCGTAGTTGAAGTCCATCGAGACGGGCCGAAGCCGCATCCCGCTGCCCGGCTCTTTGGACAAGAACAACAGCGAAATACCTTCCTCAGGTTGGATACGGAGGATGAGCAGATTCGGTCGGGCTTTCTGATCCCCGCCGCCAGCACCGAAGAGCGCAAGCGGGGCCTGGTTAAATTGGATGGCGATGTCGGTGACTCGCTTCGGAAGCTTCTTGCCGCTTCGAATGAAGAACGGTACACCCGCCCAGCGCCAATTGTCGACGAAGAAAGTTCCGGCCGCGTAAGTATCAGTCTGGGCGTCCGGATTCACCCCCGGTTCCTGGCGGAAACCCTTATATTGGCCGGCGACCGCATACAAATCGACCTCCTCCGGCCGCATGATCTTGATCGACCGCAGAAGTTTGGCTCGCTCGTCGCGTACCGCGTCGGGCTCGAACACCGCGGACGGTTCCATGGCGACCGTCGCCATCACCTGCAACAGGTGATTTTGGATCATATCGCGGAGAGCGCCGGCCTCCTGATAGTAGCTGCCCCGGCCCTCGACGCCAATCGATTCCGCCGCCGTGATCTGCACGTGGTTGATATAGCGCCGGTTCCACAGCGGCTCGAAGATTCCGTTGCCGAAGCGCAGTGCCAGGATGTTCTGGACCGTTTCTTTGCCTAGATAATGATCGATGCGATACGTGTCTTCCTCGCGAAAGACCGCATGGACGCGCGAATTCAATTCCTTCGCGCTTTGCAGGTCGTGGCCGAAAGGTTTTTCGACGATCAATCGGCGCCACGCACCTTCCGGCGCCGCCGCCAGGTGGGAATGGCCGATCCCGTCCACGATGACTTCGTAGTAACTTGGCTGAGTCGACAAATAGAACAGGATATTGGCCTGTCCGGTGGCGTTTACCTTCTCCCGCAGCGCCTGATAGAGCTGCGGGTCCTTGACGTCGCCCGCCACGTAATGCAGGTTCGCGGCAAATCGCTTCCACAATTCTTCGTCGAAGTCGCCGTCCTCGCTGAACTGCTTCACGGCCTCACGCATGCGCGCGCGATAGTCGTCGTCGGTCATCGGAGTGCGCGAATTGCCGACGATGGCGAACGATGCCGGAAGGCGCCGATCATAGGCTAACCGATACAGAGCCGGCAAGAGCTTGCGCTTGGCCAAGTCGCCTGCCGCGCCGAAGATCACAATGGCGCATTCCGGCACGCGGCGCTCAAAGCGCAGCGGATCCGCAAAAGGATTCCGGCCCTCCGTCATTTCTGCATGGTAGCATTGGGTTACTCCCCGTCTCGGTTTTTCAGAAGGACACTTTTACCTCGATGCTGGAACCCAAGAAAGTCCTGGCCGTGCTCGAAGACTTATTCTTTACCGTTAAGATCAATGAATCCGCGAAACGCGCCGGATTGAGCATTACCTTCGTCAAGAGCGAACATGATGCCCTGGAGCAGGCCAAGCTTCACCCGGCGCTCATCATCATGGACATGAATTTCGCGGGCGTGGATCCGCTTAACCTGATCCGCAAGCTGAAGGCGGATGAACACACCAAGCGCATCAACCTGCTGGGGTATCTTTCGCACATCCAGGGCCAGCTGAAGCTGCAGGCTCAGCAAGCCGGTTGCGATATGGTCCTGGCGCGCTCAGCATTTTCGCAGAACCTGCCCCAGATCCTTAAGCGCCACTCGAGCTCCTGACTGTCCGGCTAACGAGGATCGCCGCCTTGCCGTACCCGCTCGACATCCGCCGTCAGCTGCCTGGCGATTTTATCCGCGACATCCGCGCTCGCCCCCCGGAACTTCGCTCCATCGCTTTCCTGGGTAGTCGACCAGATCACGTCCCCATCCTTATTGACCAGCCTTACCGTGGCTAGCGCCTCGTGCTTGCGCTCATGGATATCGGTCGAATCTTTGTCGCCCACACCGATGCTAAGCGATCTGGCGCCGCTCGAGGTTCGAGCCGACCGAGAGCCGCCTGCCGCGATCCCGCTGCGCATGTCCACGCTGTCGGACGATTGAAACTGGTCCGTGTAAATCAAGTCTTCGGCAGCGCCCCGCATAACCGCGTCGGCGCGCTCTTGATTCTCGGTCAACACGTACAGCTTCGCGCCGTGGATACTGGCGATGATCAGATCGCGCATCTGCGCGGCGGTTTCGCCGCCGGTCAGCCGGTCGACATAGATCCGCTTGACGCTTAACAGTTGTTTCGACAAGTCGTCCTGAGCCCCGGCAGTGGCGCACAGCAGTACGACTAGCGCTATCGTCTTCATCGGTTTCGGTCTCATTGGTTACGGGCTTTCCGCGCCTGCTCGTCCTGATACTGAACTTTTAACCCCGTACGCGCCTCCAAGCCGACCAGCGTGGGCCGGATGCCGTTCTTGTCCACTCGAAAAACCATGGCCTGCTGCTTGCCATCCTCACCGCTATAACCGATCGTGAGAAAGTGCTTGCGCGATTTGCTGAGCAGGAAAACCGGCGAAAGCACCAGCGCCAATGCCAGACGCCGATCCACTTGCTGGCCGTATTCGACCAGGTTGATGCGATCGTAGGCCACCCGCAGTTGCGTTTTTCCGGCATAGAACGCCAGATAACGCTCGTCGGACAGCGCAATGGCCCCGCGCGTCCTTTCTGCCAGCGCAGCCGTGCCTCCGATGTATTCCACGGTCGACTGGGCCGCCGCCACACTGGCCAGCGCGATCCATAAATAAGCCGTCCACATAGATGTTAAGTCTGGGAAAGCGCTCGGAATTCTCAGGCCAGGAATACACTGAAGATATGTTCGGCATGGATTCCTCCAAAACCCAGCGCAGGCCAATCCCGTCCCCGGACGGCTTGGGCGAGGACATCATCATCAGTCCGGACACGCGGCGCGAGAATCGCATTCCACCTCGCCAGTCCCGCACGCTCAAATGGCCGGTTCTGGACGCCTCTGGCGCGCCTTCCATCGACCTCGCCAAGTGGCGTTTTTCGATCGAAGGCCTGGTCGCCAAACCCGTCTCCTGGAGCTGGGAGGAGTTCCAGACCCTCCCCAGAGTCAAGGTTTTCGCCGATTTCCACTGTGTCACCCGTTGGTCCAGACTTGGCAACCTTTGGGAAGGCGTGTCTATCCAGGAACTTGTGGATCGGGCCGGGGGGATCCTGCCCAACGCAAAGTTCGTGGCGGTCTACGGATACGACTTCGGCTGGACCACGAATCTGCCCACCGAGCATTTTTTAGCGCCGGACGCCCTGGTCGCGCTCACCCACGATGGGGAACCGCTCAGCACCGAACACGGTGGACCCGCACGGCTCATTGTGCCGCAGCTTTATGCTTGGAAAAGCGCCAAGTGGGTGGCAGGCGTCGAGTTCCGGGAAACCGACAAGGCCGGTTTCTGGGAGCAGAATGGCTATCACATGCGCGGCAATCCCTGGCAGGAAGAACGTTTTACGTTCTGAACCTACCTCAGCTTGGTCAAACCTGTAGAATAACGTTTAAGACACATGCTTCGGCTCGCCGTAGTGACCCCCAATCAAGTTGCAGCCGACGCCATTGAGATTCTGACCATGGATTCGGGTGCTTTTCAGCCCTGTTTGAAAATCACGCCGGTACCCCCCGCCAAGGAAATCGCCCGATCGCTCACCGCTCAGAATCCCGCCATCGTTCTTCTGGACCTGGGCGACTGGATCGAAGCCGCAGTCATTGCCAAAGAGATTCAGCACAGCCTGCCTCGCACTGTGATCATCGGATTCCGGCCTCGCTGGGATCGAGCCGAGCAGCTCAAATTCGAGGAAGCCGGCATTCTCGATTTGCTGCCTGAGCCTTTCTCTCCTGGAGATGTTGAAGCGGCCGCATACGAAGCCATTCACCGCCGATATCCCTTAACCCACAAGAACATTCTGGCATTCATACCAGCCAAGGCCGGAGGCGGTTGCTCCACGGTCGCCCTCCATGTGGCTTCCGCCCTTGCCGGCTCGAACAAAAAGGTATTGCTGGTCGAATGCGACCAACGCTCCGGCCCTCTCTCCATCATGCTGGACTTGGAGAAAAACAAGGGACTCCCCGAGCTTTTGCAGCATCAGGCCGAATTCTTAAGTCCCCTGGAATGGCGGCAGTTCACGGCGCAGCACAACGGACTGGATTTGCTTCTGTCGAACCCTAGCCGCCGCGGTCGCCTGCCATCATGGGCCGACTACTACCGGTTGCTGCTATTTGTCCAAAAGCAATACGACTACATCGTCGTGGATCTGCCCGAAGTCATTAATCAGGCCACCGCCGAGTTCGTACGAAATGCCCGGGCGGTCTTTGTCGTTAGCCAGCCCGAGCTGCCCTCCCTGAAGCTGGCAAAGCTGCGGCGCGCCGAGCTCGAAAGCTGTGAAATTCCCGCCGAAAACATCAATATTTTGGTGAACCGCTGGGAAAAACGCCGGCAGCCTATGGAAAATATCGAAAAAGCGGTGGAGGGAAAAGTCTTCGCAACCTTGCCCAACGATTACAGAGAGGTCCGTGACTCGATTTTGGAAACGCGTCTGGCGTCTCCCTCCAGCGCTTTCGGGAAGGCCTGCGATGCCCTGGCCCAGAATATCAGCGGCCTTCCGGAAAGCCCGCATGTGCGCCCGAAATTCACTCTACTGCGCAGGCTGGGCACTTTGAGTACGTTAGGGACTTAGGCCTAACGTTTATCGACCACCACCGTCCCGCCCTTGACTACCACTTTCGTCTTCAGCCAATTCCAATAACCTTCCCGTGGGTCGCCGTCGATCAGGATAAGGTCGGCCAGCTTACCCGTATCCAGCGTTCCGAGCTGGTCGCCCATCTGGATGTAGGACGCTGTATTCGGGCCCATCATCTTGATGAGATCCTGCATGGAGAACATCACATTGAGAATCTTCAGCTCATGGTCGAGCCCAGCCTTGGGATCGTAGTTCGTATCTGTGCAGTAGCCGAGTACGACGCCGGCATCCCACATCGTACGCGCATTCACCGGCATATATCCGGCTTCCTCGCCTAGCCGAACGCCGTCGATGATCCCTTCGGGCCACGCCTTCCCGTCGCGGAACCGCGCCTTGTTGTCATCTGCAAAAACGCCGAATACGGGTGAGCCGAAGCCCACCGTCCCCAACACCTTCACTCCAGCAGCCGCGACCTTTTTTGCATCCTCTTTACTCACCCAGTCTTTGTTCGGTAAGTGAACCAGCAGCGGCACACCGGCGTCGACGGCGGCTACCATGGCCTTCGAGCTGACCGCGTGGACCTGGACCATCACGCCCACCTTTTTCGCTTCGTCCACCACCGCCTTGAGAACTTCGATCTCTTTTTCGCTTGGCCCTGGGATGGGCGTCAGGAGTATTTCGCCCGTAAACTTGACTCCCATCTCGGCAAGCTTACGCACCTCGGCACGAGCCGATTCGGCGGTTCCATTAAGCCTCACGGCGCCAGATGGAATGATGCGCGGCCCATTAATGATGCCTTTGTCGATGTGATCCCGAAGCGTGATGTTGCCTTCGGCGGGACCGCCACCCGACAAGATAGTCGTGTAACCGGCCTCCAGCAGCGCCTGCATCTGCGCCTTCTCCATGGGTCCGGTATTGATGTGCCGGTGTGCGTCGATGAACCCGGGCATGACCGTCATGCCTTTCGCATCAATACTCTTCCCACTTGGAGCGGATGGAGCGCCGGCCTGCACCGAGACGATTTTTCCGGCGCGCACCACGATCGATCCACGCTCGATTACGGTACGGTTAGCAACTCGATTGGCATCCACGATACGCGCGTTGGTGATCGTGACATCCTGCGCCGAGAGCGACGCGACTGCTCCCAACATCATGCAAGCACAACTCGTCCAAATGTGACGTTTCATTAAACCTTCCTTAGGGGCGGATGACCAAGCAGAATCCATGATATATGCTTCGTCACTTCAACGTGATCGCCGGTTGGATAGGAACGCCACTAGCGGGCAGATGACACTAACGGGATAAGGCGCGCCGGGCGGCGCCAAGGATCGTTCGGTTCCGAAAAGCCGATAGCGTGACCATCCCGAGCGCTAGAAGAATCCAAGTGCCCGGTTCCGGGACTGGTCCGACAGGATCGAAAATTGTCACTGGCGTGCCATCAGCCTCGAAAAGCTGAAGCCGTAGCCCCGCATTCCCACTTCCTCCGTTGTACTCATGTTGCCCCGATCCCCCGGTGGCAAATATGGACAGGCCGATTTCGAAAGGCACGCCCAATTGAAATGGTACGAGCTGACCTAATGAATGACACAGTATTCCTTGGCAGGATCCCAACCCTTGGACAAACATGGACTCCGTGGCTCCGACCTGGAACCCGTGTTCGCCATCGGTATCGAGCAGGAAGCTTGCGAACCCTTGGCGCTGCGGCCCATCGGTAGCCGCAAAGAAATCCAGTGATACAGATGCAATCGCGGACGATCCCAAAGTTAAGAATAGTGGCCCAGGATTCACCGAGCCAGATTCGGCGTCGGCCCAAGCGCTTACAAATAACCCAGTGCTTGAATTGAGTCCAACTACTGAGCCGCTAGCCATTGCGAACACGCTGTCGGTTCCGTATTGGCCTGCGCATGCGACCGATTGGCCGCCAACGGTGCAAGCCGTGGAGATAACCGGAACAGGTTCCATGAGAATGCTGGCAAAGGCTGCGGGGACCAGAAAAAACAGAGCGCACAACGCTTTCATAACAATTCTTCTCCGGGTTTCTCGTACCCCAACTACTACCGGAATAGGGTATCACGCCGGTGTCGAAAAACAACTAGAATTCAACTTTTATCCGAAATCCGCGAATGAAAAGACACCCTAGATAATCGCCGTGCAATTTTTTCCGAGTTGAAGGCGCCGCGCTCACATGTGGCGAGCACGGCACTCGCTCCGCCTGCGGAACAGACAATCGATGACGTTAGGTGTAGATTGACTTAGGAAAGCTTTCGGGTGAAAAAAGCCGCGCCACGCGACCTGCTAATTGTGCATGAATACATCCACAATCTCCCAGAGCCTGCCCGCAGCTCCTTGCGAAAGATCCGCGCGATCATCCGATCCGTCGTGCCGCCCGAAACCACCGAGACCATCAGCTATGGGATTCCGACGTTCAAATACAAAGGGGCGCTCTTCGGCTACGCCGCGTTTTCGAAGCATTGTAGTTTGTTTTCCGATGGGTTCGTCCGTAATCACGCAGTCAAGGATGACTTGAAGGGCTTCCAAACATCCAAGGCGCCATCCGCTTCCCCATGGACAAACCGCCGCCGGCGACTCTAGTGAAAAAGCCCGTAAGGGCGGGTCGCCCAAAACGAACTCAAACACAAACGGGGTAAAGTGCGTAAAAGCTGATCCGACCCCACGGATTACTTACCCGCTCTGCCCGGTTGGTGTGCAGTGTCTTTTTCGTTTTCATAGCAGATGTGCTCGAAAACATCCGTGTCGGGAAGAAGCTGCTCGACGAAGCTGATCGCGACTGGCTTGGTGAAGACTTTCGGATCGGTAACGGTCGCAGTGACCTCCAGATGCCCGAAATCGCGCCTGTGGAAGCGCTCCTCGACGCGCATGTCCTCGCTGTGCCCGTGGCCGCGTGCGTCCAGCCAGCTCATCTCGTTAAATCCCATCGTGTCGACCACCAGCGTGTCTCCCTCCCATTTGCCGACTGAATACCCCAGCCATGTCGGCGATGGATCGGCAGGATGCTTGCGACCATCGGTGAAGATCTGGCGGAAGATGGTCTCCACTTCGTAGAGAAACAGTATTTCGCCCGGCGTCTGAATGATCTTGAACGGCTCGGGCAACAGATCGGCGTGGGGCACGCCATCGGGCAGACACTTCAAATTCGGACCGACGACTCCGGGCTGGCCGTGCTGGCGCAAGATTTCCCTGCCCGCTGGCGTCAGCGGCTCCTCGCCAGGCTTGAAGTCCGACAGGATGTCCCGAAAATACTTCGAGTTTGGAGACTCGCCCAGTCCGAACAGGCCCGGCCCGCGAGGCTCTGCCTCCACCTGCCAGATTCCAGAAAGGTCGGGCTTACCGTTCACGCGGGGAACCGGACCGGTCATGTTCACTTTGCCATCCGGCGTGCGCGGAGCCCCCGGAGTCGGTTGATTCAGCCACTGGGCTTGCACGCACAGGCACGCGCCAACCAAAGCGATTCCAATACAGGCGAGATCACGCATACAGCTGATTAAACCACATTCGTTTGACGCTTCATTTACACCACGCCGCAGGGCCACGGTATCCTGAATGTTACCCATGCAACAGGAAGTCGTCGAGGCCGAAGGCCACCTGATCGATTCGCACCTAATGGAGCAGATCTTCGATACGGTGGTCGAACACAACGGCAAATTTGAAGTGGAAGAATTTCGCATCGGCCGCACGAATGCCGACAAGTCCTACCTGCGCCTGCGCGTGGAAACGCCGGATGAGGCCGATATGCAGCAGGTGCTCAGCCAGTTGCTGGGATTGGGGTGCAGCCCGGCCGATACCGGCAATGCCGATCTCAGCACCGTGGAACGCGATTGCTGCGCGCCCGAGGATTTCTATTCCACCACTAACCATAAGACGCTGGTGCGGCACGCCGGCCAGTGGGTGGAAGTCGAGAACCAGCGCATGGACGCGATGATTGTCATCGCCAATGGACGCGCGGCCTGCCGGCGTCTGCGCGACCTGAAGAAGGGCGACCGCGTGGTCGTTGGTATGCGCGGCATTCGCGTGGTTCCCGAATCCAAAGAGCGCGACCGTCTGGCCTTCGCCTTCATGAGCAACGAAATCTCATCGGAGCGCCAGCTCGACACCGCTGTCCGCCAAGTTTCCGCCCTGATGCAGCAAACCCGCGCCGAGGGCAAGAAGATCATCGTAGTGGCCGGACCGGTTGTAGTCCATACGGGTGGTGTGGCCCCCCTAGCCAAGCTCATCCGAACCGGTTGGGTGAACGGTCTGCTCGCCGGAAATGCGCTGGGCGTGCACGATATCGAGTCCGCGGTGCTGGGAACATCCCTCGGCGTGCGGTTGAGCGACGGCCGTCAGGAGGAGCACGGGCATCGCAACCACATGCGCGCCATCAATGCCATCTATCACGCGGGCAGCATCGCCAAGGCGGTCGAAACCGGCCGCTTGAAGAGCGGCGTCATGTACGAATTGGTCAAGGCCGGCATCCCCTTCGTGCTGGCGGGGAGCCTGCGCGATGACGGTCCCCTGCCCGACACGATCACCGATATGAACCAGGCTCAGGATGCCTATGCCGAGCAACTCAAAGGTGCCGGCGTGGTGTTGTGTCTGGGTTCCATGCTGCACTCGATCGCCACCGGCAACATGCTGCCGAGCTGGGTGAAGATTGTTTGTGTCGATATTAACCCGGCGGTGGCTACCAAGGTCAGCGATCGCGGAACCGGCCAGGCCATTGGCATTGTGACCGACGTCGGACAATTTCTAAGTTCGCTTGCAGCCGCGCTGCCGCAGGCCCATGCTGAGGGCTCGCGGTGAAACGTCAGTACACCGACGAACACGCCGAGGCCGGCGTGAAGGCCGATCTCCCCGAAATCGAAACTTGGCCCAACCAATATCGAACCGGATACGAGATCGAAGTCCTGATGCCTGAGTTCACATCGATCTGTCCTAAGACTGGATTGCCGGACCACGGAACATTGACTCTGCGTTACGTACCTGACAAGTTATGTCTTGAGCTGAAATCGTTCAAGATGTATACACTGGCTTTCCGCAACCTGGGGATCTTTCAGGAGAACGTCGTCAATCGGATGCTCGCGGATGTCGTCCAGTGGACGAAGCCTGTTTCCGCGACGCTGATAGGCGATTTTACTCCTCGCGGCGGTATTTCCACGCGCATCACAGCACAATACACCCGTACTAAGAAACAACGTGCCCTAGCGGAGCGGTAAAGTGACGGACGAGGAATTAACCGCGGCGATCCAGGAGGTCCAACAGCGGGCCCGTTCGCGGGTTCCCCAAGGCTCCCTGGGATTCGACGGCGTCACCGCAGCCGACCTGATGCCGTTGGTCCACGCTCGCGATGTCGCGGAGGGCAAGGTGGCCGCGATCGGCACCGTGAACCCTCGTCCTCCGGGGCTCAAGAACGGGATCATCCAACGCCTTAAACGTCTCGCCTCCCGCGCACTGGATTGGCACGTGCGCGAACAGGTGGAATTTAATCGCGCCACCATGACCTGCGTCCACGCGACGCTCGAGGCGCTGGCCGATCTGAACCGCAGTGTAGCGGCCCTGACAGCCCACCACCAGGATCTTCGAACTGAGCTGCACACGAATTCAGCGGAGCTGATGCGGGCTCTGGCTGCGCTGACCGCGGATCATCATCAAGTGCGTGCGAATGCAGAGGATCTGCGGAAGCACTCCGATGGATGGCGCGCGGACATCGAAGAGCGGCGGTCGGCAAGCGAGATCCATCTTTTGCGAACCGTGTCCGAGCTGCAATCGGCCTTCCACCTGCGAGCCAGCTTGATCGAGCAGAATTTCCGAGAGTCCGTTTGCCAGCAGCATGACGATTTCACCCACGAACTAGACCGGCGCACAACCGACATACAAAAGCGTCTCTGGCAGGATATGGAAAAGATCCGCGGTGAATATGATCGCCTGATCCATACTGAGCTGCGCTTACTGAGACAGAAGCTCGCGGCAGCGGCTTCAACTCCGCCCGTTAGTGCACCCCCACAAGAACATCCGGACATCGATTGGGCCGGCTTCTTCGAACAGTTTCGAGGCTCGGAAGATCGCATTCGGGAGCAGCAGAAGTGTTACGTGGCTCGTTTCCTGGGCGCTCCTGGAGAAATTCTGGACATCGGCTGCGGACGCGGCGAGTTTCTCGAAGCTGCCAAGGCGGCCGGGCTCGCCGCACGGGGTATTGACCAAAGTCACGATTCCGTCGCGCTCTGTCTATCCAAGGGTCTCGAAGTTGAACAGGCCGAGATGTTCGCGTACTTGGAGTCGCTGGCCGATGGATCGCTCGGGGGCGCCTGTTGCGCTCAGGTCGTCGAGCATCTTCCTCCGGCGGCCGTGCCTCACTTGGTGAAATTGCTTTCGCAAAAGTTGAGACTGGACGCTTTGGTTGCGATCGAGACTCCCAACCCCGAGTGCCTGGCGATCTTCGCCACCCACTTCTATCTGGATCCCACGCACACGCGACCCGTTCCCGCGCCCCTGCTGCGTTTCTATCTCGAATCGGCGGGGTTCGGGAGTATCGAGATCCAGCGCCTGACTCCAGCCGTCGACAGCATGCCGGCCTTGGCTGAACTGCCGCCTGCGGTGCGCGATACTTTCTTCGGCGGGTTAGATTACGCGATCTTCGCGCGGAAGCTTTAGTAAACCCTCATACAGTTTGTTTTGTTCGCGCGCTATGGCATCCCAGCCGTAGACTCGTTCGACGGTCTGGCGCGCATGCGCCTCAATCGCTACGCGCTCGTCAGGATTCTCCAGCAATTGCGTGATCGCCGCCGCCATGGCTTCGGCCGAGTCGGTCACCACGACGTCAGCTCCGCGTTCTAGCTCCAAGCCATGAATCCCAGCTTCCGTGGACACGATCGCTTTGCCCATCGCCATCGCTTCCAGGATCTTCACATTGGTGCCGGCGGAAGCCACCAACGGCGCGATCACCAAAGTCGCCCGTTGATACGCGGGGCGCACGTCCGACACGAATCCTTCGACTTCGACCCCCTTTTGCTGAAGATCCCAGAAGCGCTGGTGGCGCTGGCCCGCGATCACATGCAGTGTGACGTTATCAAGTCGCGGAAAAACGTCGCGCAGGAAAAACTCCAGAGCCATCACGTTGGGCCGATGCGCAAAAGATCCGATGAACAATAGCCGCCGCGCTTCCGGCACCTGCTCCGAAGGCTGGAACCGCTCCAAATCGACGCCATTGGGAATCGACACCGCTCCGGTGATCAGCGCGCGGTCTTTCTCCGACATCGTCACGACGCGATCCACCTGATGCCATGCGTCGGTTTCGAAACTGATCCACAGTTGATGCTGGCGGCGAATCTCCCAATCGTCGCTTCCCGTGGACAGCATCTGGGCGTACAGATCGTACGTGATGTCGTGCTCGACAAGGATCGTCCGCGCACGCGCGCAGGCCGCCACGTACAGCGCCATCTGGGTAAATTCCAGCTGCACGATCGCAGGACGCCATTTTGCGATGGTCTGCCGCAGCGCCGCGTGAAACGCAGGCGTGTCGAATTCCTCGACGGTATCCGGCCGCCCGCGCGACGGTAACGCATGGGTGCCCGCGCGGCGAACCGTCACGATTTCAGTACAAATAGCGCGAAGCTCGCGCGGCACGGGGATCGATTCCTCCGTGAACGCTACCAGCACCATATCGAAGTCGGCGGCGGCACGCCACATGAGGTTGTAGATTCGCACCGCGGCTCCATGCGAAAGCGGAAACGGTACGTAGGGGCTCGCGACCAGGACCACTGGCTTTCCGGAAGCCGCCCTTCCCGGAAAGACTGCCACGTCGCCGTTGCATAGATCGAGAAATCGCATGCCTCCCGCCGGGACCGGCGTGACTGGCTGGTGCGTAGCCGCTGAGAGCCCGGCTTCCTTTTCAAGAGCCTTGAGCCGCAGGACATTGTGTTGCCACAACCGCGAGAACGTCTCGGGATCTCCAACCGCGCGCGCCAGAAACTGGACGTAATTAACCTCCAGCGCGCGATCCAGATCCTCGGACGAGAAATATCTGGACGTCGTCGCTCTATGCTCGTGCAGCACTCTCGCGTCTGCGCAGTAGACGCTTGGCCAACCCCTTACCCACGCACGCACGCCCAGGTCCAGATCCTCAACGTACGCCGGCTGATAGACCTCGTCGAACCCGCCTAATGCCTCCAGCTTTGCCGCGTCATATAAAGAACATCCGCCGCTGCCGTACAGCACGTAACTGTGATCCTCCCCCTCCAACGGAATATCGCAGCGCACCGGGAACTCGGTCACCCCAGGCCTGGCATTCATCACCGTCTTGCCGGTTTCTTCCCGGCGGCGCCCTTCCGGAAAGAAGATCTGCGCAGTGGAACAGAACAGATCCGGGACGGTCTCGAAGGGCTGCAGCAGCGCTGGAAAGAATCCGGGCTCGACGACCATGTCGTTATTTAGCACGCACACATGCGAGAACCGAGCGCGCCTGATGCCACGGTTCACCGCCACGGAAAACGCCAGTGACTGCGGACTATGATCAATCGACACTTTCGGCCAAGAACGCTCCAAATATTCCGCCGTGCCTTCGTCCGAGCCATTGTCGACAACGATGATCTCGTCTGCATCTTGAATGCCCGGCAGGCAGCGGTCGAGCAAATCCCGCCCGTTGCGCGACGGGATCACTACCGAAACACCACTCGGACGTTGCTTGTCCACGATTAACGCCGGCTGCGCCAGCGGCCGGGATTTGGCAAGTTGACTTCCACGCGCCATCGCACGCCGATAGAGCACAGACAGGCGAAACTTTTCGGGCTTCCGGAACCATTCCATCGCACGATATGTGCTCGACTCGGGTTGTCGCTGGCTGCGCACCAGGTTTTTTGCACGCCACACCATATGCCCCAACAGCTTGAGTGTGTCTCGCGGACGCAGCATGAAATGCTCGCCCGTCTCGTTGAACGCCAGGAAATACAGCGGTGCCGACGCGAATCCCAGAGCTCGAAGACGCCAGTGCGGCACCCGCGGCTCAAGAATGACCGCCGCCAGACGAATGCGTCGCCCCGTCAACCGCGAGCGAATCAAGTCGCGATTCTCATTCCAGCTCCGGCGAATGTGATACGGAATCCATTCCACGTCGGGTGGAGCGAATTCGGAAACCACCACAAGCGGAATCTCCGGGAAGACCGCCCGGAATCGTTCCACCGTCAGCGCGACCACGGAATCCGACCCCGACGCAAATAGAACTTTGACTGCCTGGGGATTGGTCAAATGAGTTGCGGGAGCTCGAAGCTCCAGCGCCCCGCCTGATGATCGTCCCATAGCGCGAGCGCTTGCAAACAGAACGCCGTCGACACGGGATTCGAGAACGGAAGCATCTGCGCTCCCTTCCGGCCGAACCAGAAGCCGCCGCGTAAACGGACATCGGTTGCATCCAGCGCCTGGAACGATGCCGTGCGCAGCGCCTCTTTCCGCGCCGCATCTTCATCTAACTGAACTGACCCAAGATGATGCGCGACCAATCGAATCCGCAGCAGTTGCGCATTAACATCGGAGCGCTCGAAGGACGGCGCGATCTCCCGCAAGAGTTGCCCCGCACGTTTGATTCCCAAAGCCAGCGCATCGCGGGTATCAGAAGTGAAAAGCAATGCCTCCAGAAAATAGCAGTAGGCGTGCAACCGGTCCATCAGCTTCTCGCGATCTTTTTCTTCTTCCAGAAATCGTTCATGGTCCGTCAATGCGAACGCGACCGCCGCATCGAACAATTGCCGGGCGTGCGGATCGCCGATCTCCCGCCACGCCAGTGCCGATTTCAGTTGATAGCATCCCGGCTTCCGCGACCAGCGAGGCTCCTCCGGCAAAGGCTGCTTATCCGGCAGCGAAATCACGGGATGAAACGAGCCATCGCCCAGAAAATCGAATGCAAGGGACAGAGTCGCTTCCTGCGCTCGGGTGCGGAACTCCTCTTCGCCCGTGGCGCGCCATACCGCTAGCAACCCCCGCACGATGATTCCAAGATCGAAAAAGTAGGCGCGATCCGAGTCTGGTTCGAACGGAAACGTTGATGCAGCGCAGTTCCATACTTCGTGCGTCAGGTAACGTGCTGCACGTACGGCAGCGTCCAGATATTCCTGTTTGCCGGTGCGCGCGTGCAGGTACACCAGCGCGCTGGCCACATAGCCCGTAATTTCGGTTGAAACAGCCGCGTTGGTTGCGGAATCAGACCGGTAGTAGCGTGCCACACCACCGTCGCGTTCCTGAATTCCGGAGTGCAAGAACCAGCAACCCGCATGTTCGAGAAATAATGTCAACCTTCAAATTGTATAATGGTCGCAAGCAAGTGCGTGTTTTTCGCATCCTCGCGATTGCGTTGGCCACGCTGCCTCTGTGCGCGCCGGCCGATATGCCGAAGGGCCTGTTTCACGGCCAGATGGTCAGTTGGGAAGGCTCGCTCACCAAGGGCGTCCTGCTCGCCCGGACCGCCGCCGGAATCGTTGAAGGCTGCGGATACGACGCCTTGAGCATTCTTCAGCTTTCCCGCCAGCGCGTCACCGTGGCCAAACTCGAGGCCGGCGATCCCGTGGAGATTATCACCGACCATAAACCCGGTTCGCGGGATTGTTACATCCGCATGCTGGACGTGGTTCCTCCGCCTCCTCCTCCCACCCGCGTCAAACCTGTAGCCGCCACGCGCCCGACCTTCGATTTGCCTCGCGGAGACAGAACGATTTCCGGCGTCATCATCCGGCGCGACGCGCGGTCGATTACGCTCCGTACACACGACGGCGAACAGACGCTGCTGCTGCGGAAAGATACCCGCTATCTGGGCGACGGCGCGCAGCAGGACGCCACCGCGGCGCTCGTGAACACGCGTGTATTCGTGCGCGCTGGACCGAACCTGTATGGTGCTATCGAAGCCTATCAGGTAATGTGGGGCGAGATCCTCGGCGTCCGGTAACGCCTACTCCAGAAATCGCATCAACTTTTCGCGCAGAGTGCCGGCTTTCTTCCCCGTCGGGGCGATCACTAGAATCGTATTGTCTCCCGCGATGGTTCCCACGATCTCCGGCCACGCCGCTTGATCCAACGCTTCTGCCACAGAGTTCGCATGCGCCGGCGGCGTGATCAGGACCAATTGATTCTGGGCGATCCGCACGTCCAGCAAAAACTCGCGCAGCACCGTAGCGAGATCGGGACCAGCGGGTGCCGCTTCGGCAGGTTGGGCGTAGCCTTCAGCAGTCTTCACCAGTCCCAGCTCACGAATATCGCGCGACAGCGTGACTTGGGTAGCGCGCACCCCCACTCCACGCAACGCCCGAGCCAGTTCGTCTTGGGTACGCAAGGATCGTGAGCGGACCAGTTTCACGATCTGGCCCTGGCGATAACTCTTGTTCATGTCTGGGCCGTTTGAAGGAGGCGCGCAAGATGCGCTTCGGCTTCTTTCAACGCAGCCGCAACGGCATTAGGGCCCGTCCCGCCGCGAATCTCGCGCGTCTTCATTCCCTCGGGTGGCTGGAGCAACTTCGCCATCTCTGGCGTGAACTCCGGTGCGAACTTGACAAGCTCGGCAGCATTCCAATCCGCAGGCTTCTTCCCGCCGCGAACGCTATCGAGAACCAAACGGCCCACGATCTGATGCGCCTGGTGGAACGGTGTCCCATTGCGAGCAAGCGCCTCGGCAAGATCGGTAGCAACCACCCAACTCGCCTCAGCCGCAGCCGCCGGGTGCTGGGCGTTGAGCTTGGCCGAATCCACTACCACGCGCGCCATTTCGAGCGACCCCCACAATTGATCCGCCGCGTCGAACAACGGCTCTTTGTCTTCCTGCATGTCGCGGTTGTATGTCGTCGGCAGACCCTTCATCGTGATGTACAGCGCGCTGAGCGAACCGAAGACGCGGCCACTCTTGCCGCGGATCAGCTCCAGCGAATCGGGATTCTTCTTCTGAGGCATCAAGCTCGAGCCGCTGGTGACGCCGTCGCCCAGTTCCAGCCATCCGAACTCCTCGCTCGAGTACAGAATCCAATCCTCGGCCAGGCGGCTCAAGTGAAGCATCGTGGTCGACGCAACATACAGAAAGTCGAGCGCGAAATCGCGGTCGGCCGACACATCCATGCTGTTGTTGGTGATCGACGCGAATCCCAGATCGCGTGCCATTGCTTCGCGATCGAATGGAAACCCGCTGCCGGCCAGCGCGCCGCTTCCGAGCGGCATCACGTTCACGCGCGCCCGAGCCTGCTGAAGCCGCTCGAAATCCCGCGCAAACATTTCGAAATATGCCAGCAAATAATGCGGCCATAGGACCGCTTGCGCCCGCCGCATGTGCGTATAGCCGGGAATCACGGCATCCGGATAGCGCTGCGCACATCCGAGCAGCGCCTCCATGAGGCCGCCCAGGAAGCCCGTTGCACGATCGATCTCCTCACGCAGCCACAGCCGCACATCGAGCGATACTTGCTCGTTGCGGCTACGTCCGGTGTGGATCTTGTCGGCCAGACCACCTACGCGCTCTTTCAGCTTGCGGATAACGACCGTGTGGACATCTTCGTCGGTCGCCCCCAGGAAAAACTCCGGCTTGCGAGCCTCGTCGCGAATCGCATCAAAAGCAGATACCAACTCCGCGCGTTCTGTCGCCGTCACGATGCCCACGCCTTCCAAAGCACGTGCGAACGCCTGCGAGCCGCGGATATCCGCGTCGATCAGCCTCCGATCAAAATGGAGCGAACCGGAAAACCGCTCGAAGACTTCCGAGGGACCCTCCTCGAACCGGCCGCCCCATAACTTCATACGGATTTCTTCTTCGACTTTTTATTGGCCTTCATCACCGCAGCACGGACCTGAATCGGCAGCCCGATCAGGTTGATGAATCCGCGTGCGTCCTTTTGGTCGTATTCAGCGCCCATGGTGAAGCTGGCGATATCCAGCGAGTACAGTGAATACGGCGACTTCCGGCTCACCGGCTGGACGCTGCCTTTGTACAAGCGCAGCGTGACCTCGCCCGTGGTGTTCTGGCAGGCCACGTCGAAGAATGCATCGAGCGACTCGCGAAGCGGCGTGAACCACAGGCCGTTGTAGACCATCTCGGCGTAATCCAGCGCAAGCTTTTGCTTGTAGTGCGCCAGGTCCTTCGGCAGCGTCAGAGCCTCCAGTTCGCGGAACGCGGCCATGATGAGCGTGCCGCCCGGAGTTTCATACGCACCTCGCGACTTCATTCCAACAAAACGGTTCTCGACCAGATCGATCCGCCCGACGCCGTTGTCGCCTGCAATCTTGTTCAACTGTTCGAGCAGCGCGACCGCCGACAGCTTCTTCCCGTTCACGGAAAACGGCGTGCCCGCCTCGAATCCTATGGTCACGTCGGTAGGCTTATCGGGCGCCTTCTTGGGACTCTTGGTGAGCATCCACACATCGTCCGGAGCGGCGTTGGCGGGATCTTCCAGTGCCCCGCCCTCATGCGAAATGTGCCAGATGTTGCGATCGCGGCTGTAGATCTTCTTCGTGGTCTGCGCGATCGGCACCTTATGCTTGGCGGCGTAGGCGATCGCATCTTCGCGCGAGATAATGTCCCATTCGCGCCACGGAGCGATCACCGGCAGATGCGGCGCCAGAGCCTTATAGGTCAGCTCGAAACGGACCTGATCGTTGCCCTTCCCCGTGCAACCATGCGCCAGCGCATCGCAACCAGTAGCCAGCGCCACTTCCACCTGCTTCTTCGCGAGTAGAGGCCGGGCAATCGAAGTGCCGAGCAGATACTTGTGTTCATACTCGCCGCCCGCGCGGACCATCTTCCACAGATATTCGGAGACGAATTCCTCGCGCATGTCGGCTACGTAGCACTCGGATGCGCCGGTCTTGCGCGCCTTGGATTCGAGGCCCGACAACTCTTCGCCGCCCTGCCCGATATCGCCGCACACAGCGACAACCTCGCAGCCGTAGTGTTCCTTGAGCCATGGAATGATGATCGATGTGTCCAGTCCGCCGGAGTAGGCGAGCGCTACCTTCTTGGGTTTATGCATAAGTCTAAATTGTAATTGGTGCGATCAGCCGAGCAATGTGAGCAACAGCCCCTTTTGGGCGTGCAGACGATTCTCGGCTTGGTCGAACACCACTGAACGCGCGGATTCCATCACGGCGTCAGTGGTCTCTTCGCCGCGTTTCGCCGGCAGGCAATGCATAAAGATGGCGTCCGGGCGGCCTTTCGACATTAGCGCCTCATCCACACGATACGGAGGAAAAGTTTGCAGCCGCGTATCCTTTTCGCCTTCGTGACCCATGCTGGCCCACACGTCGGTGTAAACAACATGCGCGCCGTCCACCGCCTCTAGCGGGTCGTTACTGATGCTGATTCTTCCCAGCCGGCTCGCTGCTGCCGTAATCTGAGCCTTCGGCTCATAACCCTTGGGCGTCGCCACTGCAACATGCATCCCTAGACGACCAGCCGTGAGCATTAACGAATGTGCGACATTATTACCGTCACCCACGAACGCCAGCTTCAGCCCTTCCCAGCGGCCGAAGCGTTCCTTGATGGTCTGCACATCGGCCAACGCCTGGCAGGGATGGTATAGATCGCTGAGCGCGTTAATCACCGGAACATGCGCCCATTGGGCGAGTTCTTGGACCGTGTCTTGGGAGAAGACCCGTGCGACGATCCCCTGCGTCCAGCGTTCCAGGTTTCTGGCAACGTCCTTAACTGGCTCGCGCTCGCCGACCGGGCCGACACAGGTAACGGCGTCGCCGCCGAGTTGCTTGATCGCCAGCTCGAACGTCACTCTCGTCCGCAGCGAAGGCTTTTCGAACAGCAAACTGAGATTGCGCCCGGCCATCGCCTGGGCGAATCGCTGCGGCGTGCGCTTGACTTGTGCCGCCAGATCGAGAACGCGGACCAGCGTGTCCTGGGACAAGTCCAAGTCCTGGGTCAGATGCTGGATCAGCGGTTCGGCGAAGCTCGGTGCGGCCATGGGCGTCTCCACAGTGAATGATTATTCAGTCGACTGAATAATAATACAATTACTCCACCAAGGTCAAGGTGGCACGCTTTCAGTTGGAGCGGAGGAAAGTTGATTCCCCGTAGGCTTGGTAGAATCATGTCGGCGTTGTTGGGTTCTGGTGCCTATATGTTAGCGATCCTGGTCCAGTTCGGAATCGCCCGCTACTGGCGGATGGCTAACCCAATCGTGAAGAAGCTGTCTTGTTCATCCAGCGAACAGTCCCGTTACAAGTCCACTAGTGGTCTGCTTAACTAGACGGCTAATCCAGGGTTTCAACCTTCGCTGTCCTCTTCCATCTCTTCCAGGCGCTCAGCTTCCGCCGCGTAGCGTTTGAGCACGCGAATAGAATTTCCGGTGCTGAATCCCGCGCCCCGCAGCTTACGGAACGCCGACGCCAGCTCCTTTTGCTTCTGAAGCAGTGCACCCAGATCCTTCCCGCGATATTTCCGCTTAAGAAACGCCTCGATCATCGCGGTCTCATCCACCCCCTCAAAAGCCGCGTCCACCGCTTGTTTCGCTACCGCAGGCGCAACACGTCGAGCCATCAGATCCCGGAGCACGCGCGTCTTGCCCAATCCCTGACTCTCACGGCGCCATTCCGCGAAACTCCCTGCGAAGCGGCGATCGTTAACCAAATTGGCCTCTTTTAATCGGCCAAGCACGGTCTCAACGTCCTCTGCGCGCGCAGCCCGTTTCTTCAGGCGCGTCTTGAGCTCTGAGATCGTATAGCCACGGATCGAAAGCGCCTTCGCGGCGTAGTCCATCAATCCTTCGATATCGAGCGGCTTAGGACTTCGGAAGGCCATGTTGTCGGCGTAACTTAACCCATTGGGGAAACAGCGGCGGGTTCTCCAGCCACATAAGCATCCACAACGCCATTTCTTGTTTTTCAGAACGCCGCTCTGGATTCCGCGCAGCCCAACGGGCGTGTTCCTTAGCCTCGATCACCACCCGGCGAAGCGACGCTCGCGCCGCAACATCGGCGCGTTCATATTCCTGAAGGAAGCTCAACAAACTGGATTCTAGCGCTTCAAAGTTCTCCTGGCGGACACCCTCCACCAAGGGCGCCAGTGGCACGCCCGATTCACGCAGAAGCCTCCGCAAGTGGCTTCCCGAAATCGGCGCGAGGTCGACGTGCAACATGGCCCATTCCATCTCGCCGATCCGGGCCGGACGCTGCCGTTCCAGCCACAACTGCAGATCAGCGCGCTTTGTGCGCGCCTTTGCTTTGGGCATGGCGGTAACTCCCTACGGCCTTGTTGTGGGCTGCCAGATTCGAGGTAAACACGTGCCCGTCACCATTCGGCTTGGCTACGAAATACAGAAAATCGGTCTCCGCCGGGTGAAGGGCGGCGGCTAGCGAACCGGCGCCGGGGTTCGCGATCGGGCCAGGCGGCAAACCGGCGTGCCGATACGTATTATAAGGATTCGCGTTGTCTAGATCTGAGCGATGGATCATACCACGATAGCGATCTTCGAGCAGCGCGGCATAGATCACCGTGGGATCGCAATCGAGCGGCATGCCGAGCCGCAAACGGTTCTCGAATACACTCGCTACCATCGGCCGCTCGGCAGGAAAGCCCGTCTCTTTCTCGATCATGGAAGCGAGCGTAACGGTCTTGACAATATCCGCCGCGGGATCCGGCATCAGTTTGGTCCACTCCTTGTGGAACTGGGCCGTCATCATCTGGCATAGTGCGGCTGGCGTGGTGAAATGCGATACGCGATAAGTGGAGGGGAATAGAAACCCTTCCAGGGTTTTGGCCGCCTTGAGGAAATCCTGCCCGGACATGACCCCTTGCGATTCCAACAGCCGCGCGATGTCGAACATGTTCGAACCTTCCGGCACCGTGAAACTGAAATAGAAGACGTCGCCGCGCCCTAGCCGGTTGAACACATCTGTGACGCTCGCTGCATGGTCGAATTTGTATTCGCCCGCTTGCAGCGCAACGTGAGAATGCATCGCGCGCACCAGCCAGAATTGCCAGGCATATCGTACGACCCCGGCGTCCGCGAGCTTCTCTGCAATGGCCCTCGTTCCCGAGCCTTTCGGGAACTGCAGGAAGACATCACCATCGAAGCCCCTGTACGGCAATTGCAGCGAATACAGCGCTGCGCCGCAAAGTCCCGCCGCGCACAGCAGGGCGATCGCCCATCGCGATTTCAATCCAACGTCTCCAGATTCAGAAAACTATCCAGCAAAATCTGCGCCGATAACTGGTCCACCGCCCGCGCCCGTTTAGCAGTGCTGATGCCACTCGATTTCAGCACCCGCTGGGCCTCCACCGTGGTCAGCCGTTCATCCCAGAGCCGCACTTCCCGGCCAGTCCATTCCGCCAGCCGCCCGGCGAATTCCCGAGCGTGTTCGGCCTGCCGCCCTTCGTCCCCGCTCATGTGCAAGGGCAGCCCCAATAGGATCAGGCGAACGTCATATTCGGCCGCCAGCCGGTCTAATTCGGCTAAATCTGTCCGGATATTCACCCGCTGGAGGGTCGGAAGTCCCTGGGCGGTCAGGCCCAGCGGGTCGCTCAGCGCCAGTCCAATCCGCTTTTTCCCTAGATCCAGCGCGAGAATGCGGCCCTTCCCTGGATTTGCATTTGTGGGCACGCTCTGTCCAATTATAGTGATAGGGGAGTGGTCACTCAAAGCACATCTGCGGAAAAAACCTACAAGGTTGCGGTCAGCATCCTGGCCACCGCCGGCGGCGTAGCTCTGCTGTATTACGGGCAGGTGTTCTTTATTACCGTGATCATTGCCTTCATGATCGCGTTTCTTCTGGAACCCGCCGTCCGCCTGTTGATGAAAATCCGCATACCGCGGGGGCTGGCCAGCTTCCTGGTATGCGCCCTTTGGCTGGGATGCCTGTACTTCGCCGGACTCGGCCTGTACATCGAAGGCATGGCCATGGCGGACGACCTTCCGGCATATGGCGTCCGCATCAACCAGATCGTCGAGAGCGGCGCTGCCCGTGTCGATAGCTTCGAGAAAAACGTCTATCGTACCCTGGTTCCGAAACGCTTCCAGGACCAGGAGCCCACCCCTCCGGAACCTGCAGCCGCTCGCGGAAAGAGGAAGCCTACCGATCCGCCAGTTGCGCCTCCCGTGCAGGAAGTTCGCCTGCGCCAGGAACCGACCGCGATGGTCAGCTACGTCTACGATTATGTGCATTCGTTCTACAGCACCCTGCTGATGGCCTCGTTCATTCCGTTCCTGGTGTACTTCATCTTGAGCTGGGGCGATCACCTGCGCTCGCGTCTTCTCTTCACGCTCGAAGGCGAGCCGCGCTATACCGTCGCTAAGACACTGGACGGCGTTGGTGATATGGTTCGCGCCTATGTGGTAGGGAATTTTCTGCTGGGCGTATTGTTGAGTGTGGCCAGCGTCATTATGTTCGCATCGGTCAACTTGCCCTACTGGCAGTTGGTGGGCCCGATCAGCGGATTCCTGAGTCTGGTCCCCTATATCGGGATGCCCCTCGCGCTAATCCCGCCCCTGATCGCCGCGCTTCCGAAAAACGATCCCGCGCTGTACCTGTTCCTGCTGGTCAGCGTCGGACTGTTGCACCTGTTCGCGCTGAATCTGCTTTATCCGAAATTCGTGGGATCGCGCGTGCACCTGAATCCGCTGGCCGTGACCATCGCCCTGATGCTATGGGGCATCCTGTGGGGCGGCATCGGCTTGCTTCTGGCCATCCCCATCACCGCCGGGATCAAAGCGATCTGCGACAATGTGAGCGGGCTGAAGCCTTACGGGCGGCTGCTGGGAGATTAATTCTATGGGCCGGTGGATTGTCCCTTTCATCGTGGGCCTGGCGGTGGTAGGCGGTGCGCTCTTCGGCGTGCTCTACATGAATCGCGGATCCCATGTGGAACTCAAAGGTTCCATCCTCAAAGTCCGCTCGCTGGCCGACGGCGACGGCGCCATAGTCTTCGCCGACTTTCGCGTCACCAACAGCGCAGCGATTCCCTTCGTCGTCAATTCTGTCAAGATGAGCATGGAAACTCCCGACGGCGAAGTGGCCGATGCCGTCATGTTCTCGAAAGCCGACGTCGGCCGAGTGACAAGATACTTGAAGTTCCTGGGTCCGCAATACAACGACGTTCTTTCGATCCAGGACAAGCTTCCCCCCGTCCAGACAGTCGACCGCATGGCTGCCGGACGCTTCGCATTTCCGCCGAAATTTCTCCAGCAGCGCAAGACTTTGCGCATAAAAATCGAAGAACTCGGCGGCGTAGTCTCCGAAATCACCGAGCCTGCCCCGCCCCAGTGACCCTCCGCGTCAAAGTAATGCCGCGTAGTAAGAAGAACGAAGTCAGCGGCGCACTCGCCGATGGGACCGTCAAGGTCCACGTCACCGCGGCCCCAGAAAAGGGCAAAGCGAACGAACAGGTGTGCGAGGTCCTCGCCGCGCACTACAAAGTCCCCGTCAGGGCCGTGCAGATTGTTACCGGCCACGGCAACCCGCGAAAACTCGTCCGGATCGATACACTTCCCCGTTAGCCGCGGCTCAGTTCTCCGTCGGTGCTCTCTTCGAACACCCTTCAGCAGCGGGTCATGCCACCGAGCACTCTCATCGTCAATCTCCGTCGCGCCCGTAACGATGTCGACATTGGCTGTTGCCTCGAACGTCGAGACGTCGAAGTTGGTCGCAGGCGATCTTCTTACCCGAAGCGGGGTCGCCTATCGAATCAGTTCCCCCAACCAAAGCCTCGTCTTCTTTATCATTCGCCTTCTCAACCCGCCTCCCCCGCCACCACCGAAGTGCCTGATGAATCGGCGTGCGAGCTGAAAGGCGGCCCTCCAAGCATCGACATGAGTCTCGATGCGGCACGCAAGAGTTTGCGTGAGCCACAAACGCCGCCTAGAGAGGTCGCCAAGCTGAAAGTCTTACATCTATCTTTCGGCTAGTCATATTGACCCACGCGCACTTTGATCGCTACACTTCTTGAACAATTGCTGAGAGTTCTTCCCTCCGATGAGCTTTCCGCATACGCCGGGGATAGCGCGGCGGTCTGCTGTGTGACCGCCGATCCCCAAATCCTTCGCTCAAGAGTGGTAATACCGGTACGGATCAG
>Ga0105240_10001812_pt1 | contig 35949 bp, 30 predicted proteins | sample KBSC54metaG_FD_80426 | JGI IMG/M metagenome (GOLD analysis project Ga0105240, IMG submission 80426) | Corn rhizosphere microbial communities from Kellogg Biological Station, Michigan, USA - KBS C5-4 metaG | ecosystem: Host-associated > Plants > Roots > Rhizosphere > Soil | place: Michigan, USA... | reverse complement strand
TTGAAGACAAAACTAATTTGATCAATTCAGTCCGTCTATACCAATGCTGCAAACGGAGCAAAAAACGCGGTAAACGGCGCAAAACTGTCGGCAAAAAAAATGCTCGCAAAGTTCCCATTTATTAGTTGATCAAACAGGAATTTTGTCTCTTCCGGGGATGAATTATACCTGTGCGGATGCTAATCCGGATAAGGGGAAGCTAATTGGGATTAGTGGTAATCTTATTTTACACCCTTGCTGGGATCCCAGTTGCCGGCCAGTTTTCGGATATAAAGTATCTGACCGGTGTGATAGGCATTGTGCGTGCTGATATGGGCGATAATGTCGTACCAGCCTTGAAGCTTGGCGTCGTCGGCATTTTTTATCGCTGTCTCCCAGTCCTTCATGACCTGGTTGAGCTGCTCCACCGTGGACGCCCAGGTCGCTTCGGTAAAGGCAGTGAACGTCTCGTCGTTATTCCCATCGAACGCCGACGGCTTACGGCCATTGAACTTATCCAGCTCCTGCCGGTTCCAGAACAGCAAATGATAAGCAAGCTGCCCTACGGAGTGAGAAGAATCGGAAGGTTTCCACATGGCCTGCTGAGCAGTAAGGCCTTCGACAGCCTTGCTGACCGGAACAAACCAGTCCTGCTGATTCCAGGTATTCTGAAATTGATGGAGCAGGATCGACTTCAACGTGGGAGCTGTCTTGGTCTGCTGAGCCATCGCGGGGAAACCGGCCAGCAGAAGACCGGTGATGACAAACAAGGTTAGCTTACGCATAAGATAAATTTATATTTTTTAATAAACATGCCTGCCCTGGTCGATGCGACGCGACAATTCGTCCTTCCTGATATTTACCTGCTGTCCAACGGGACGACCATTCCGATAAGTAATAACATTTAGCTGCGCGGCGCCAAGCGGAAATCGTACCGGTGTGCCATTGTATCTGGTGCTGTAGAGATCAGGATTCGTATTGTCAAAAGTATAATAAATGTCCAGCCCGCTGACCTCGGTGGTCATATCGACCGTAAAATCTCTGTCCGGTGTACGCCTGGGAGTAAAGATGACATTGAAGGAGCTGCGCGCATACTTGACGCCTGCCGCATCAAAATAACGGAACTCCTCTTCCATGCGATGGGTAAAATCATCCCAGTTGCGCGCCGGCTTTGGGCTCCAGTAAACTTCGGAGAGCGCAAGCCCCCGGGGCCAGGTCATATATTCCACCTGGCGGAAAGTAGGTACCGATTCCGTCCAAAGATTACCCTGTCCGCCGAGAATAAGCCTTTCATCCACGCTATCCGGCACCGGATCATAGTTATAGGAATCTCTCAGCCGGCATATCCCGTAAGTCGGCGGCTCCACCGTGTTCTCCCCCTGGTAAAGATCAAGATAGGTAAAATCCCAGGGAGTCATCACGACCTTATGTCCCATCCGCGCAGCAGTCACGCCGCCGGACATACCCCTCCAGCTCATGACAGTCGCCTCCGGCGCCAGACCACCTTCGAGTATCTCGTCCCAGCCGATCAGCTTCTTACCCTTCGAATTGAGCATTTTCTCCATGCGCTTCACAAAATAGCTCTGCAATTCATCTACGTTCTTCAAATGCTCGTCGGCCATACGCCGTTGACATTTTGGACAGGTCGCCCAAAAACCTTTGTAAGCTTCGTCACCACCGATATGCATGTATTCACAGGGAAAAAGCATCGCCAGCTCGCCGAATATCTTATCCAGGACCAGGAATACCGAATCGTTGCCGATACAAAGCGCATTGTCTTCACGGACAGGACCTCGCGAACCCGGGTTGACACTGTACGGCAGCTGCGCGCAGGAAAGATTATTATAGGACGATATCAGCGCAAGACTGTGCGCCGGCACGTCGATCTCCGGAAGAATGGTCACATACCGGCTTTGCGCATATCGAATGATCTCGCGCATATCGTCCTGGGTGTAGAAACCACCATAGGGAGTAGGCTCTCCCGCCAGCGAAGGCAGGAACTCGCCCCAGCGACCGGTGCGGGATACACGCCAGGCCCCGTGCTGGGTCAGCTGCGGCAGGCTCTTGATCTCGATGCGCCAGCCCTGGTCATCGCTGAGATGAAGATGCAGCGTATTGTATTTATACCGGACCATCTCGTCGATATACCGCATCACTTCCTGCTTGGTAAAGAAATGACGGCTCACATCGAGCATGAGCCCCCTCCAGCCAAATCGGGGATAGTCCATTATTTCAACGCAGGGGATCGCGATCTTCGAGCTGCTGCCAGGCACTACCGTCCCGTCCGGCCTCGTCGTAAAATCAGGCGGTAACAGCTGCAGCAAGGTCTGCAGCCCGTAAAAGACACCCGCAGCGTCATTAGCCCGCAGGACGATACGGGAAGGACTGACGGCCAGCGTATAGCCTTCCTTTCCAAGCACATTCCTGTCTGTCATTGGCATTATCTGGAGAACCTTTCCACTCCTGCCCTGCTGCATCCGGATGCCGGCGCGGACCGCCAGCTGGTCGGCAAACCAGGCCGAAGCCTGATCGAAGCCTGCCCCCTCAATAGATAATACAGTAGACTTGTCAAGTTTAAAAAAGCCAGGCTGTTGCTTAACGGATACAGGCTGTGGAATAAGATGTAGTGACGGTTCAGACGCGGGGTTCGCTTTCGTAGAAAAGACGCCGAATAACGAAAAAGCCAAAATAAGGAGGGCCGCAGATAGTCGTTGCATAGGAAAGCAAAATACACATTTGACGACGGAAATGAACACCGTTCGTATCAAAAGCGGACAACCCTATCCCGAACAAAGATGTATGTCATTGATTATTATACATATATAAACCCGGCACCGTTTTTTATGTACCCATTTCATGCTAAGGAACTATCTCTCCATCGCCCTGCGGAACCTCTGGAAACACAAAAGCTTTTCCGCGATCAACCTCATAGGACTGGCTCTCGGTATAGCCTGTACCCTCCTCATATTCCTTTGGGTCCGGGACGAAAAGAGCGTAGACGCCTTCCACAGCAATTCCAGCCGTCTCTACTACGTCTATGAACGCAATTATATGGGAGGCAAGTTGCAGCCCTGGTACTGGACCCAGGGACCACTGTCAGAACAGCTGAAAAAAGAATTTCCGGAGGTCGAACAGGCCACCGCGATATCCTGGTCCTCGACCAATACATTCTCAGTGGGAGAGAAAGCGCTAAAGGAATCCGGCTATAGCGCCGGCGCCGAATTTTTTACGATGTTCAGCCACCCGCTGCTGGAGGGTTCGGCAATACAGGCCCTGAATACGCCAAATAGTCTGGCCATATCCCGGAAGATGGCCGTCGACTTTTTTGGCAGCCCCTCAGCCGCTATCGGCAAGACCATCCGATATGAGAATCGTAAGGACTTCACCATATCTGCCGTCTTCGAAGACATGGGCGACCACGTGTCCGACAAAGCCAGCTTCATTATGAGCTGGATGGCCTATATCGAGGACGGCAACGACTGGGCCAGGCAATGGCAGTCCGTCGACCCGCGCACAGTGATCCTCTTACGTCCTGGCACGAACGCCGCAGCGTTGGAGAGAAAGATGACCCATCTCCTGGACCGCTTCGCGACTGAACAGAAGAGCATCCGGATCGAGCTTGCCCTCCAGCCATTCAGCGACTACTATCTCCGTTCGGAGTTCCGGGATGGAACGCCCGCTACGGGAAGAATAGAATACGTACACCTGTTCAGCATCGTAGCCTTGTTCATTCTTCTGATCGCCTGCATTAATTTCATGAACCTGACCACCGCCCGGTCGGTAAGAAGAGCAAAGGAAATAGGCGTCCGGAAAGTGATGGGCGCACTACGCAGCCGGCTGATCAGGCAATTCATCGGAGAAGCCGTCCTAATGGCCTTTTTATCAGTGGTCCTGGCGCTGGCGATCGTCATTTTGTTGCTGCCCCTATTCAACAGGATCACCGGCAAGCAGCTCACCCTCCCCATTGCCTCTCCCATATTCTGGCTTGAGCTCATCGCCCTTATCCTCCTGACCGGCCTTCTATCAGGCAGCTATCCTGCCTTCTACCTGTCAGCCTTCAACCCCATACGTGTCCTGAAAGCCACTCTTCCCTCAGGCGCCCGCGGGGACACCCGTTTCAGACAGGGGCTGGTCGTATTCCAGTTCGTGCTTTCGATCGTACTTATCCTTTCCACTTTCCTGATCTCCCGTCAGATCGACTATCTGCAGACCGCCCGGCTCGGCTATGACAGGGAAAACCTTATTTATATTCCCCTGAACGGGGACCTGGGGCCGAAATTAGACGCATTTACTGCCGGCGTGAGGTCCATGCCTGGCGTACAGGACCTCACGTTCTTATCCGACAACCCCACGACAATGAATAGCGGAACATTGTCGATCCGCTGGCCGGGGAAAGACCCCAACGAAAACACACGCTTTATTCACGCGGCAGCAGGTCCGGACTTCATGAGAACGATGAAGCTGCAGTTGGCAGCCGGCCGCGATTTCTCCCCAGGCTTTCCTACCGACTCATCAGCAGTCATTATTAACGAAACGGCGGCAGCATTGATGGGCTACCAAAAAGACGCCATCGGGAAAACCATTTATAGTGGAAATTACCCACTGCATATTATCGGCGTAGTAAAAGATTTCCATTTTCAGTCACTGCACGAGACCATATTGCCACTGATCCTGGGCAAAGGAAAGAATAGCCATTACACAATGGCGCTGATACGAACCCTGCCCGGTAAGACGGCTGTTGTCCTGGGAGGGCTGGAAACCCTTTGCAAACAGCTCAACCCCGCCTTTCCGTTCACCTATATGTTCTCTGACGAGGAATACGCCAAACTGTATACCGGCGAGGCGATCATAGGCAGACTCTCCGTGATCTTTGCCGCCCTGGCGATATTTATTTCCTGCCTGGGCCTGCTGGGTCTGTCAATGTTCACGGCCGAACAGCGGATAAAAGAGATCGGCATCCGAAAGGTCCTGGGAGCAAGCGTTCCCTCCCTGTTTGCGCTGCTTTCCCGCAGCTTCCTCGGACTCGTAGGGATCGCCTTTGTCATAGCTGCGCCACTGGGCTGGTGGGCTATGCATGCCTGGCTGCAGGGATATGCTTATAGAACGGATATCCCCTGGTGGACATTTGCGGCCGCTGGCGCCCTCGCCGCAGCGATCGCCCTGGCGACGGTGTTCTGGCAGTCGATGACAGCCGCAAGAGCCAACCCGATCCGCAGCCTGCGGTCGGAATGACCGGAATGATCCGCGCGATCAACGGAAATTATAATCGATGAGCTTCAGCGTCGCGCCAGGCCTGCAGGTGTCCAGGAACCACGATTCACCCACGTCCTTTATGTCATAGACAAAGCCAACCAGGAGCGTATCGCTGTCGTGACCCGGTGGAACAGGCTTTTTAAAGACCAGCTGGTGAGCCTTGTCCGGGATATCTTTTATCAGCATCGGACTCAGCGCACTATCGAAAATGAGGCTGTTCTTTCCGTGTATCGTCAGCCGGAAGGTAATGGTATGCAGATCGCTGGAAAAATTCTGGTCGGTATACAACTGATATTGTATGGTCCTCGGAGCAGCGGGAGGGGCGGGATGGTCTTTCTTGCAGGCTTCAAAAGCCACTGCGATAAGAACTGCGCCACAGAAGAGTCGGGCAAAATGGTTCATTTTTTGGTCATTTTTCAGGTTGCCCGTAAAAGTACTGGGTTTAAGTAAAGCCGGACAGACAGACTGTACCAACGGTCGATATCGGCTTCCGAATTGAGGGTTTTGATATCTTTACTGTCATGAACAGTACGGTCACAGATTATCTGCAGCAATTCAGACCCATATCAGCGGAAGACAGCGAAACCATCCTCTCCCACTTTTCACCTGCGGCAGTGGAAGAAGGCCAGTTCCTGTCCCGGGAGGGCAAGCCCTGTACACAGCTGTACTATATCTGCAGTGGCATCCTGCGCATCGTGTCCACCAGTGACAAAGGCACGGACAAGACACACTATTTCTATAAGGAGAACCAAATATGTACTATCTTAAAGAGCTTTGAGGAAGGGACGATCGCAGACGCAGGCATACAGGCCGCCTGCGACGCTGAGGTGCTCGTGATCGCCAGGCCCCGGCTGGATCAGCTGTTTGTCTCCCTTCCCTGGCTGAAAGACGTGCTGGACCGGGTCTTCCAGCGCCAGCTGCTGGAAAAGGTAGAGACCCGCAATGCCTATCTCGGCGTAGACGCAGAGACCCGATACAGGATCTTCATCGAGCGCCAGCCGGACATCGCGCTTCGCGTCCCGATGAAAGACATTGCATCCTACCTTGGCATCACACCCCAATCGCTAAGCCGCATCCGGAGAAATATCCACTGAATGAAATGACAGTACAACAGAACATATCCATTCCCGAAAGGCTCCGGCCCTTTGTCCGCCAGGTGTGGACACTGGATACCAACGACCTCTCTGTCTACGCGGATGGATGCCCGGGCATTATTTTCCAGCAGACGGATAGCGGCCTTATCCTCAATGAGAACAAGAAGCTCTCACCCATATTCCTGTACGGTCAGACCGTCGAGCCCATCCGCATGGCAGCGACAGACAGCGTGAAAATGATCGTGGTTTGTTTTCGTCCCCATGTGGTACACTCCATCTTCCGGCTAAGTGCAAAAGAAATTACGGATGACTGCCTCGACCTGAGCCTGCTGCCGCCGGTGCCGAGGATCAACCTCACAGAACAGCTGTGGAATACAGTGGCCCTGGAGAAGCAGACACAGATACTCTTCGACTATATGCAGCAGTTGATCGCCCGCAACAGGTCGAGGATCGACGCCGGCATGGAATATGCCGCCACACAGCTCTGGCAGTCCGGCCGGCAGCTTCCGCTGAAAAAATTACAGCAGACACTCAACCTCAGCGAACGCAGCTTTCAGCGAAAATTCGAACAGTTCATCGGCGTACCACCAAGGCTGTTCTCGAAGATCGCACAATTCCAGGCGGCGGTAGGCCAGCTGCGGAGCGGGAATTTCTTCAAGCTTTCCGACGTCGCCTACGACAATGGCTATGCTGACCAGTCCCACTTCATCCGGGATTTCAAAAAATTCACCGGTCTCTCTCCTCTCGCCTTTCACAAACATCCGGGCAACGCCGCCCATCCCGATTTCCCCGGCCTCACGGGCTAAACGCTGTCGGGATCATTCTATTTTAAGGATACCGTGTGTTCTAGGTTTGTAAAAAAAAGTCATGAAAGCCTTCAACAACACCTTGGTACTCGGCGGCACCGGAAAGACGGGAAGCCGCATCGTCAGCAGACTCACGGCAATGGGCCGTCCAGTTCGCATCGGATCACGCTCAGCCGCCATCCCGTTCGACTGGGACAACTCTGCTACCTGGTCCCCCGCCCTGCAAACTATGGACGCCGTATATATCTCTTTCCAGCCCGACGTGGCAGTGCCGGGCGCCGTGCAGACCATTCAGGCCTTTGTCAAAAAGGCCATAGAGGCCGGCGTACAAAAGCTCGTGCTGCTTTCCGGCCGTGGCGAAAAGGAAGCGCAGGAATGCGAAAAAATAGTCATGGCCGCAGGCGTCGGCTGGACGATCGTACGAGCCAGCTGGTTCTGTCAGAATTTTAGCGAAAGCCATATGCTCGAGCCGATACTTGCCGGCTACGTGGCGCTGCCGGCGGGCCAGACAGGCGAACCCTTTATTGACGCAGACGATATCGCCGACGTGGCGGTGGCGGCGCTGACGGAAGAGAAGCATAACGGTAATATCTATGAGGTAACGGGCCCACGCCTGCTGACCTTCCGGGAAGCCATCGCCGAAATAGCCGACGCAACCGGTAAAGACATTCATTATGAGGAAATAACGATCGAGGAATACGCGGCCATGCTGGCGACGCACGGGGTACCCGACGACGTGACCAGCCTGATCGCCTACCTGTTCTCGGAAGTGCTGGACGGCAGGAACGCCCTGGTCACAGATGGCGTCGAACGCGCGCTCGGAAGACAGGCCACAGACTTCTCTGCGTATGTCAAAAAAACCATCGGGACGGGCGTGTGGGACCATATCCCTCTCGACAAAAAGGAGTAACTTTGCTGCGCCGCAGGTTACACTCTCACTAAAACGATTGGCTATGGCCTATAAAAACAAGACGATCAGGAATCCTATCACCGGTCAGCAGATCCGGTTTATTCAGACGAGCAAAGACACCAATGGACAGGTATTGGAAATGGAATCGACCTATAGCCCGATGTCCAAAGAGCCAGTCTCTCACTACCACCCTTTTCAGGATGAAAACTTTACCGTCATTTCCGGCGAGCTGAGAGTCCGGCTGGACGGTGAAGAAACCCATACACTGCAGGCCGGCGATACCCTTCAGATACCCCGCGGCCAGGTCCACTCCATGTGGAATGCTTCCAAACAGAAGGCGGTCGTCAACTGGCAGGTCCGCCCCGCCCTGCATACGGAAGAGCTGCTGGAGACCATTATGGGACTGGCTACAGACGGAAAATGCAACAGGAAGGGCATGCCCGGCCTGTTGCAAACAGCCCTGACCTCGGGTAAATATAACCGGGAGACAAGATTTTTATCGCCTCCATTGCTGATCCAGCGGGTCGTCTTCTCTGTGCTTACACCGTTCGCCCGCATGGTAGGGTACAAGGCGGTATACCAGAAATACCTGGACTGAAGTGTACCACCACCCAACCCCTCCGCTCAGAACTGTATCCGGTAGAGGATATCGGGGAAGAACCGTATCTGGTAGATAGGAGCGGCAATACCCTTCGCCTGATTGTATTGCAGCAAAAAGATATTCTTTCGGTTCGTAACATTCTGAAGGTCCAGGTAAAACGTCTGGCTCAGCCTGTGCCGGCGGCTGTTCATCCGAAAGCCAAATTTTGTATCCAGCCGTAAATAGGGATCCAGCTGCTGCGAATTATAGTGCAGGGAATCGAGTATCTCATAGCCGGAATGGAGAGAGGCGGCGACATCGATCGGCGTCGTATAACGTCCCCCGATAGTGGATAGCCGGACGTCCAGCGTGAACGTATTGTTCTCAGATACCCTCCACTCCCTGCCGGCAAGCGCATTGAAGACGTATTTATAGTTGAACGCCGTATTCCGCTCGACCCCGTCGCTGCCTTTATACTTCGAGTCGAATATCGAGGCCGTGAACAGCAGATAATATCCACGATTGAGAAATCGCTCAACCGTCCATTCCATACCCCTATTGACACCCGACCCCTTGTTGACCAGACCGACCTTATCAGGATATCCAAAATCTGCGCCTGCATTCAGCATGGAGAAACCGCTGAGCTGCCGCTCCACAGGCACGTCAAACAGATATTGGTAATAAAGCTCTGCCTTCAGACGCCATTCCGGTTGAAAGCGCCACTCATAGCCGAGCACGAAGTGATGAGCCCGCGTGAGGTCAAGGTTGCGGTTGGACGGATCCCTCTGCCCCGTCTCTTCGTCGACATCCTTGAAATAGACGGGCAACGGCTGCAGCTGACTATGAAGACCATAGCTCAGATAGACGGTCTGCGCAGCCGGCAGCTGATAGGAGAACGACAGCCGCGGCTCGATGGCGCCGCCATTATTAAGGTTGAAATACGTCCCGTGCAAACCGCCAACGATACTGAACCGTTCGCTGGCGCGGTATTTAAACTGCCCGAAATACTGCCACAGGAATGGCGATCCCTTGTAGTCGCTCACCGTATCGAATGGCGCAGTGGCCGGTCGCGCCGTCTTGTCGAGGACCTTCAGGTCAAGTCCCATGCTTTCGCCGGTGAAGCCGATCCGGTAAGAAAGACGGCTATTGACCTTTTGATTGATATAGGAAGAGAACCGCCAGGTATTGGTCTTATTGGTGTTTGTAAAGTTCATCCACCGGTTGGCATATGGAGGCACCGGATCGGGATACCGGTACTGGTCGTATTTGTCGAGCGTATTGGCAAAAGAGACCACCGTCCGGAGGTAGGTGCGGCTGTCGATGTCGAGGGTATGCTTGACACCCAGGAAATAAAAATTGCTTTTATCATAAGCGTCCTGGTCAGACTGGGCATAAAAGTCGGTAGAGTCTACGTCCTTGCCGATAAAGTCGATGCTGCTGAGTCCCCCCATTCCAAAAAAAGAGAGCTTACCAACCCGGGATGCGCCGGAAGTGATGTTAAAAGCCCAGTCCTGGTATTTGGGTACCGCCTTGGTCCCGATATTGACACCGATCGACTGAGCCACCTGCGCAAAAGAATAACGATAGCTGGCCAGATAGGCCGCGCCATTGTTCTTGCTGTTAAGCGGCCCCTCGACCGTTGCCTCAAACCCGCTGAACGCATTCAGCTGCAGCGTCTGCTCGTGCCTGCTGCTATTGCCGCTGCGCAGCGAGATATCAAATACCGCAGCGGTAGCATTCCCAAATTCCGCTGGAAACGCCCCCGTAAGAAAATCGGACGTCTTAAGGACATTCGTGTTGAGAGCGCTGACAGGTCCCCCGCTCGTCCCGAGCGCAGCAAAATGGTTGGGGTTCGGCGAAGGACTTCCTTCTATCTTCCACAAGACCCCGGCCGGCGAATTACCCCTGACCACAATGTCATTTCGGGCATCACTATTGGCCGCGACGCCGGCAAAATTGCTGACCAGCTTGCTCGGATCGTTGCGTCCACCCGCATAGCGCGTGACGTCCTCCACACTGAACGATCGCGAGCTGCCGGCCGTAAACTCATTGGTGGCAGCGCCCCTTTTTGTCTTCGAGGCCGTTACCGTCAGCGTCCTCAGGGTCACCAGGCGCTGTTCCAGCGAGACATCAAGGATGACCTCCTTGCCAGCCGTGACCAGGACCGAAGAAATGGAAGCCGGATAATAGCCGGCGCTGCCATAATTCAGCTGATGGCGACCCAGCGGCACCCCCGGCAGGGCATACCGCCCTAAAGAGTCGGAGACGGCGCCAATATTGAGACCGACGACAGTGATCGTCACACCAGCGAGGGGCTTTTCCGAAATACGGTCGGTAATGATGCCGCGAACTGTCTGGGCAGACTGCGCCGCAGCCATAGCCGTAACAACGCAAAAAGCGATAAGTATTAACAGGTTTTTCATTTGACGGGCTTGAGCGAGGTAATTTTTGGCCCCAAACATACACGGACAGCCAGGGGACGACAATCAAAAAGGAGTGAGCTGGCGGATTTTCGGAGTGAACCGTAGCCGAAAGCCTTTAGAATCCTGGGTTCTTGTCGTACTTTTAACCCATGCGATGGGCTAATGATAAAATAGGTTTTGACGACCGGCTGGTCATCGTCCTGGGCATTCTGGGGTTTTCCGTGATGGTCCCCGTCGTGTTCTTCAACTGGCATATCTGGGAACCACCGTACCTTCCCTGGCAGGCCTTTTGGCCCTGTTTTCTGATCACAGCGACTATCTGGCTAGGCTGCCGCTATATCATGGTATGGTCACGCAAACGCTATCCCCGGTTTGCCGACGTCAGGCGGCGGCTCTGGGTACAGAATTCGCTGATCCTGCTGTACGCCCTGGTGGCAAACAATGGGATAGGAACACTGACAGACGGCATCTGCGAGCCGCTGATCAAACTGCGGGCACACCCGCGCTCAGCAACAGATATCCTGGTCGGATCGAACGCCGCAGCCATACTGTGCACGGTCCTTGTCGTAGCCATTTATGAAAGCATTTACTTCATCAACGAGCTGAGAAAGTCCGTCATAGAAAAAGAACAGCTCAAACGAGATACGCTGCAGGCCCAGCTGAATGCCCTGCGCATTCAGGTAAACCCGCACTTCCTGTTCAATAACCTGAATACGCTGAGCGCCGTTATCCCGGATAATCCCTCGCAAGCCGTAGACTTTGTTCAGCAGCTGTCAAAAGTCTATCGTCACATCCTCGAAGTAAAGGATGAGCAGAGCATCCTGTTGAAGGAAGAGCTGGAAGTGCTCGAGTCCTATGCCTTCCTGATGAAGACCAGGTTTGGAGAGAATCTCGATATCTCCATTCGGGTCGCCGAAGAAAAGCTGCACCAGCGGATAGTGCCGCTATCCTTGCAGATACTAATGGAGAATGCTATAAAACACAATATCGTCTCTTCCGCCAAACCCCTGCACATCGATATCAGCACGGAGGAAGGAAGGCTGATCGTGAAGAATACCCTGCAAAAGAAAAATCAATCGATGGAGTCGACGGGAATAGGACTGGATAATATCCGCAACCGGTACCGGCTGCTAGGCGACAGGGTGGTGGAAGTGGCGGAGGGCCCCGGCAGCTTTACGGTGGCCATACCATTGATGTAACAACTATGCGCATAGTTATCATAGAAGACGAGACCCCCGCGGCCAGCCGCCTGGCAAAAATGCTACAGGGCATCGACGCCGGCATCGAGATCGTTCGAAAGCTGGACAGCGTCGAGGCGTCGGTGAAATACCTGGAGACATCCGAACGGCCGGACCTCATCTTTATGGACATCCAGCTAGCAGACGGACTTAGCTTCTCCATCTTCGAACAGGTGCGGCTGGACACACCGGTCATATTCACGACAGCCTTCGACAACTACATGCTGAAGGCGTTCAAGGTCAACAGCATCGACTATCTGCTAAAGCCTATTGACGGGAAAGAGCTGAGTCAGGCAGTACAAAAATACAAACAGCTATACACAGACAGCGGCAACGGCCTGGCGGGCAAGATCGGACGGCTGATGCAGGAGATGAACACCGCGAAATACAAACAGCGCCTGCTCATCCGCCGCGGGCAGCAGCTGCAATCCATCAAGACGTCAGACATCGCCTACTGCCACGCCGACGGCAAACTCTGCTTTGCCACGGACTTCAGCGGCAACAACTACCTGCTCGACCATACGCTCGGACAGCTGGAAGGCTGTCTCGAACCAAGCCAGTTCTTCCGCATGAACCGGCAGCTCCTCGTGAACATCGAAAGCATTAAAAAAGTACATACCTGGCTCGGCGGCCGTCTGAAAGTAGAGCTGGCCCCCACGACAGGAGTCGACACCGTGGTGAGCAGGGAAAGGGTAAATGGCTTTAAAGAATGGTTAGGCAACTAGAGTATCCCAATTGACGGCGCTCACAGCTGACGCGCTTTAGGGAACATTAAAAAGGATTTTCACCTCTTTAAAAATAATTTACTTTTTTCCAGCTGCTGATTGAATTCCCCTAACGTAGCCGTCTGCAGCATGTGCGAAATGCTCTCGCGGATCTTCTTGAACTCATCGTGCAGCGGGCAGGGCTTAACCTCCGAACACTGTTTCAGCCCCAGCGCACACCCCGAGAAGATGGTGTCGCCGTCGACGATGCGAACCACATCAGCCAGGGAGGTATTCAAAGACGACTGGTCAAGGTAAAATCCTCCGGATGGCCCCTTCTGGGACTGGACCAATCCTTTTCGGCTAAGATCCTGCAGTATCTTGGCAACAAAATGTTCAGGGGAATCGATGCCTTTGGCGATCTCCTTTATCCCGATCTTTGACCCGTCTTCCGTCTTTTGCGCAATGAATAACAGGGCGCGGATGGCATATTCACAAGCCTTTGAAAACATACGCTCACTTTAGAAGACAAAAGTACGACATTCGCCGCAAGCCTCTTCCCTTCCGATACCACAAAGCTAGCAGGAGAGTCTTCTTTATCAGTGTTCAGATCGCGGCATCTGATGTATTTATGACGATCTTCCCGTGCTTCCCGGATTCTGACAACATCTCAAAAGCCTGACGGGCCTTGGCCAACGGAAATACGCGATCGACGACAGTCCGGATAAACCCGCCGTCGATAAGCCCGCCGATCTCCATCAGCTGGTGACGGCTCGGCCGGACGATAAAAAAGATCCCCCTTACGCCAAGGTCTGGTGAAGGCGGTTCGATCGACTCACCCGCGATGGACACCAGCACACCACCCCGCCGCAACACCTGCCAGCTGCGCTGCTGTGTATCACCGCCAATGCTGTCCAGGACAACATCTACATCGCTGACCTCCTTTTCAAACGCCTGTGACCGGTAATCGATCACTCTTTCCGCGCCAAGACCCTTTAACATGTCCGTACTATCCTTTCCGGCAGTAGCAATGACACGTGCTCCATGCCAGCGAGCTATTTGCACGGCAAAGACCCCGATGCCACCGGCAGCACCGTGAATAAGCACCTTCTGACCCGGCTGGAGACTGGCATGGTCAAAAAGGGCCTGCCAGGCTGTAAGCGCAGACAACGGAACAGAAGCCGCCTCGACGGCATCTATCGACTCTGGCTTTGGCGCCAGATCGGCCGCTGTTACGGCGACATATTCCGCAGCAGTGCCGTCACGAAAGAATGAGGTAAGACCATAGACCGTCTCACCCGCAACGACACCTGTCACTCCCTGAGCAACAGCTTCCACAACTCCACACAATTCATGTCCGGGGATCGTAGGCAACCGGCTGTTCCCCTGCTCATCCGTATAGGTCGGCCCCCAGGAGAGCTCACCGCGGGTCAGACCGGAAGCCAGCACCCGCACCAGTGCGTCCCCAGCCCTCAATATCGGCTGCGGCGCGTCCTCAAAGACAACCTGTTCTGGTCCTCCCTGAGCGTGTAAACGAATTGCTTTCATACCATATTTTTATGCAAGGTTTGGGCCACAGTAGTTCGCAGCAATGCAAGGGGTATCCCTCGGTTACCTCCCCGCAGCCCAGAATATCGCGTTGGAAAATATTTTCCTGTAAACAGGGTCATCAAAAAGCACCGGCGAGTGACCCATAAATATGTACACGTTGCGGGCGCGCTTCCCTTCGTTGGTCCAGATCACGGGATGATCCCCCATCTTCACAGTAGTATCAGGCTGATAGGAGGATTCGTCAACTGAAGCGACGACATGAACGTTGGGACGCGGACTCCTGTCATAGGTATACCATTCTTCCTTTTCAACGGTAAAGGAGTCGGGGATATCCTTCATAACAGGATGGCTGCGGTCTTCGACGTGTACGGTAGCCCTGGCAAAATGAGGGATGTAGCTTTTCCAGCGGATGCCTCCCATAAATTCCGAGAACCAGGGCCATATCGGATAACCGTCAAACTCCCCTAACAGGGTGGCATGGTGGAAACCGATCCATCCGCCCCTGCCCTGGTCTATATAATTTTGGAACGCAGTCATCGTCTCCGGCCGCCAGCCATAAGGGACATAGTCCAGCTGAATGATCAGCGAGTACCGCGCAAGCAGCGATTCAGTCATCGTGTCGGCGTGATTGCTATAGTCGATGAAAAAATTGCTGTCAGCCGCCAGCCCGTCAAGCCATTGCCTGGCCCGTCTTGAATAATCAATGTGGTGACCGCCGTTCTCGTAGATCGCCAGGACGCGAAACCGCGGGCTCCCCGCTTCCCGCCGGCCGGCAGCAGGCTCCCTCGCCGCCACAGCCAGCATAAACCACGACGCATGCGGCAACCACTGCTCGGCCCAGCGCCAGTCATAGTCCTTTCCGGTAACGGCGTAGGAAAGATTAAGATCAATGTCGTGCTCATCATAAAGACCTGACGTAATACCGTTGACAATACCGCCTGGCGCATTGGTATATTCAAAGGTCCCGAAGAACCCATAAGCCGGGTTGTGGAGCCCCGTCCCTTGCAGCATACCGGCGTCAAAGGGATTAAGACCGAGTACCCAGTTGAGCTGATCGAGCGCAAACCTTTGCAGGGAATCGGCAAATGGCTTGTCGTTCACGAACAACGGCGCCGCCAGGCGGGCCGCCGCAGCCATCGACCCCAGACGCGCATTCTCTCCCTGCCACCAGGGCGAAGCCTCGCTGCCATGCGGAAAGAAAAAAGCGCTCCGTCTATCCCCCAGCGTATCCTGCACCAGCTGCCTGCTATAGCCGAAAGGGTTGGTCACCTCATAGGTGATCCTCAGCTCGTATTCCAGCGACCGGCGGACAGCATCCCTTATCGACGACCTGGTGCCCTCGTCAGCATACGGATAATAATAGAGCAGGCTTACCAGCGGCAAGCCGGCATCTGAGGGATGAAAGAACGGACGATCTTTGTCATCTGCGCGCCAATATCCATCGAAGTTGCGCCAGACGGCACAACGACTCAACAGCCGGCCCGCCCTCCGCCCCGCAGCCTCTTTATAAACGGTCTTTCGCGTAGCCTTGTATAGCTCCGTCGCGGCGCTTAAGGCACAGTAATCATCGAGTATATTCTCCTTCCCGTCATTGGTCATGGCAGCATTCTCCTTTTCCAAAAAAACAAAGGCTTCCTCCGCAGCTTTCAGGTAGTCCGCGCCGGAATAGTCTCCCGACATACCGGCACTATACGCCATGGCAAGGGCTGCAATGGCCATGCCTCCGCCCGATCGGTAGCTGACCTGGTAGCTACGCCACTCGTTGACGATACGATCCCCGCCAAAAGATTGGTCCTTCGACTGTTTGATACGATAGCTCTGCTGTTCCGGCCCGACGACCCGGTCCTTTGGCAGCTTGCCCGGTCCCGGCGCCGACACCGACCGGTAGAAAGACCCGCCTTTTGCGTGTACCCGGCAGAGATAGTCCGCTCCGTATATGGCTTCGTCGGTGATCCTTCGCATGATCTGGCGAAAGTCCGTGCTGGGTCTCGCAGCAAGCAGCTCGGCGGTCTTGAGAAGGCTGTACTCGACAAGAGGTATCTGCTGGGGATTGAAATAGGATGAAAATGAAAGGTGGGAAAGGTGTTTGCCGTAATCGCCTGTCGCGTCATACCAGCCACCGTGAAGATCCAGCGTATCCTTTCCACCACCCCGCAAAAGATGGTGATCCGCCTGATCGATAGGCCCCGCTGAGCGCTGGCCCTTAAAATAATAGACAATATCGGAAAGCGTCGCTTTCTCGAGCACGTTCGCGCCGATGACGAAGGGATGTGAGCTGGCGGCGCCTGCCCGCAACCTGTATACGCCGGCCGTCCTGTATCCGCTGAAATCAATGGTCCAGAACAGCCAGTGTTTCCATTTGTCGACGGGACCGCCAAATACCGGTGTACCCGTATAGACGACCTTACCAGTGCTGTCATTGACGAGCTCAAAGCCAGCGACGGCAGGACCGCCGACGGCCTCGATCACCGCCCGTTTGGGTCCCGAAGCCTCATAGCCGACCTGGTTGACGAGGACGCGGGTCGACTGTGCGAACAGACAGCAAGGCAGAGCTATTTCATACAAATAGACATTGCCGGCCTTGTCGGCGACGCTCACAAATTCTCCCCTCTCTGCAAAATGCGTCAGACCCGACAGGATCCCAAAATTGCGTCCGACCTTTATAAAAACAGATCGCGGAAGCTCGCGATCTTCGGCATACAACCGGAAGACAACGATAAGTGCGGCAAACAGCAAGCTGGCTTTTTTCACCTGATCAGATTTATTGGTATGAGAAAGATAACAAATCTAAACAGTCGGAGCTACCGGACCCAATATGGGTACCCCTTCATTACTACTGCATCCGCCGATTTCTTTCCGTTATAACCACATAGCAAAATAAAGCAGCGCTGCAAAAACTCCGAGTAAAAAGGAGAATAAAAGACCCGCGGGCGAAATATGGTCTCTGGACAGAGTAATAAAGAATTTTTTCATAGTGGTACTTTGCCCAGGAAAAGGCAAGCCATATGCCACCCGTAAAACGTTGTCTATCAATGCACAATCTCAGATAAATATTCCCATAAAGGGAACAGATCTCCATTTCAGGACGGGCCAGCCAGATCGGGACTGCTACCGACCCGTCTCCGCCAGGCCTCCACCGACTGCCGCCGGCGGCAAAGACATCGGTCTGTCGGCCTGTGCCTGCCCATAGACGGGGTTCGGCTTATCCCCCATATACAGTTTCAGCGTCGCCCCCGCCTTTATATCCTGAAAACCGATATAGGATTTCCGGTAAGGCACCCCATTAAGAGTCGCCCGCTGTATATAGATATTCTTCGGCCCCCAATTGTCGGCCTCCATCGTAAATACCTTACCGCCACCTACTTCCAGGCGAGCATTCCGGACCAGCGGAGTGCCAAAGACAAAGATGCCATTGGCCGGATTGACAGGATAAAGACCGACTGCGGTCATTACATACCAGGCGCTCATCTGTCCCGCATCGTCGTTGCCGCAAAGGCCATCGTTCTTATTGGTATAAAAGGAATCAGTTATCTTTTTGATCTTTTCGGCCGTCTTCCAGGGAGCCCCGGCAAAAGCATACAAATAAGGGATATGGTGGTTGGGCTCATTCCCCTGGGCATACATGCCCAGAAGCCCCGAGATGTCCGGCGAGGCCTGACTGCCCATACTCCTGCTGACCACAAAAAGACTGTCTAATTTAGTGATGAACGCCTTGTCTCCCCCGACCATTCGGATCAGGGATTCAACATCCTGCGGAACAAGCCAGGTATACTGCCAGGCATTGCCTTCGGTGTAATCCCCCCACTCATGGATCGACTGGAAGGGGTCAAAAGGCTCGCGGAAGGCTCCGTTCGCCAGGACCGGCCGCATAAATCTTGTAACGGTATCGAAATAACGCGTATAATAGCGCGCACGCTTCGCATAATATTGCTCGTCATCCTTCTTGCCCAGTCTGGCAGCAACACGCGAGATGCACCAGTCATCGATGGCATACTCCAACGCCTTGCTGACCGACTCCCTTTCCTTGTCGGCCGGGATATACCCCTGCTCCTTGAGATATTTCATCCCGTAGTCGTCCCGGGTAGAAGAGGCCTTCATCGCATCCAGCGCAAGCTCCGGATCAAACCCTTTGAATCCCTTCAGATAGGCGTCGGCTATAATGGGTACGGCGCTATAGCCAACCATACAATCGGTCTCCCGGCCCTGCAGATGCCAGATGGGCAGCTTGCCCTGCTGCTGGTAGATGGAAAGCATCGAGTTGACGATATCGCTTACCCGCTCGGGATGGATAACGGTCATCAGCGGATTGAGGGTCCGGTAAGTATCCCAGAGAGAGAAGATCGTGTAGTTGTTAAAGGGCGCCTTTTCGACCACATTCCCGTCCGTGCCGCGATAGCTGCTGTCATGGTCGTTGTAAAGAGCCGGAGCCACCATCGTATGATAGAGCGCCGTGTAAAAGACGGTGCGTCGCGCGGGGTCTGGTATCGTAGCCTGTATCCTGCCAAGCGCCTTTGCCCATTTTGCGTTCCCCGCACGAACGACGCCGGCAAAATTCCACCGGGGTATTTCCGCATCGATGTTGGAGAGGGCCTTCTCTCCGCTGATATTGGAGACGCCCACTTTAAGCATCACCACGCGCGGCGTATGCTGGAAGGAAATAAGCCCTTTGACCGTATCGGCCTCCAGCGTAAGCTCCCTGATGGGACGATCGCCGTTGATCAGCGTAAAATTCTTTAAAGGGATGCTGCTGCGAATGGCAAAATAGATGCGTCTGTCCTTTGCCCACTGGGAAGAATTGCGCCAGCCGATGAGCGTCGAGTCGTTCAGCTTCAGCAAATGCGCCTTTACTTTGGGATGCTGCCAGCCGGCGTCAAAATTTCCCTGCAGCAGGTCGATAATAATATGACCGGGACGATCTGCCGGAAAAGTATAACGATGGAAAGCCACCCGCTCTGTAGCCGTAAGCTCGACCCTGACCCGATGATCCTTTAGCCAGACAGAGTAGTAGCCGGGACGCGCGACCTCCTGTGCGTGCGAATAGTGCGACGAATAGCCCTGGCCGGGATCGGCCTGACTGCCCGTCTCCGTCCTTACAGCACCCGTAAAAGGCATGATCAGGATATCGCCGAGATCCGGGATACCCGTACCATTCAGGTGATTCTGAGCGAAACCCTTTACAATGCTATCCGAATAGTGATATCCCGAACACCAGTCCCAGCCTTTATTGATATTGCTGGGCCCAACCTGAACAGCCCCAAAAGGCACACTCGCGCCGAGGAAGACATGCCCGTGCCCGCCGGTTCCGATATAAGGATCTACGTATTTCAAATTTCCAATCCGCTGGCCATCACGGGACTGGGCATAAAGAGTAACACTACACCAAATAGCAAGAACAGTAAGAACGCATTTGATCCTTACAAAATGTCTTTTCAATGGCCGGATCGAACCTCGCAGCTCATCCCTCTGCGTGTCAAAATTGCTTATGCTCGGTTTCATGGGTTAAAGATACGAAGGCGCGGAATCTGCGCACCCTGTGAAATAGCTAAAGTTTGCTAACAGTTTTTGATGATATAGATCAAGCGCCGATCGAACCGGTTGTCGTTGTTTTGTTGATCATCAAAAACCATTTTCTATGAGCCGGTATCTCAGAATTGCGCTGGTGCTTTTTTATGTCCTTCTGACGATCTTCTGCTGCCTGCTGACATTGATCCTGTCGGGCGTATACATCTCTGAGCGGACGGGCTGGTCGATCGTGACAGGCTGGACCCTGTATTGCTTCGGCTCCGCCTGGCTTTTTACTGACCTGCACCTTTACTTCGCCCGGATACGCCAGCCCATACGGGCCGAAGAAGAGCAGCTGCGCTCCGCCTTTACAACAGTCAGCAGGAATGCCGGATACCAGAGACGCATCTGTCTGCGCGTCATCGAAACCGACGAATGGAATGCCTTCGCCATCGGCGTCCGCACCATCGCCGTCTCAAAAGCTATGCTCCGCGACCTTGCCCCCAACGAGCTGGAAGGCGTCATCGCTCACGAACTGGGCCACCTCATCAGTCACGACACGATAATCGCCGCTGCATATACACAGGCAAGGCTGCTCACTTACTGGCTTGGCTTCTTCCTCAGGTGGATCATCCGGGTCCTGCGCAACGGTTTCTGGGTAACACACACGATCTGGACGGTCATGGGGCCGGTTCAGATAGCGAGACGCTCCCTTTTTCGCGGCGTTATATGGGTGACCCTGGCAGTTTTGCTCCTGTATTACATACGCTATCTGTACGGAATTATCGCTCTGACCGTGTTCGTAATACTCTTCGCCATTCTCAACCGGGTATTCCGTTTTCTGGACCTGCTGTTATCGAGAATGACGGAGTACCGGCAGGATGCCTATGCGCAGCGCCTTGGTTTTGGAAAGGACCTCCACGACGTCCTGGTAAAGCTGGCGGAAAAAAATGAACAGACCGTAAGACCCTATTTTATCGTCTTCAACAGTTCGCATCCGATCATCTACAACCGGATCCGCAGGCTCGAACAGCTGGAGGACGAGGCGGACCGGCGAAGGACACCAAAGCCCCGCGCCGGCGAATAAAGATCAGCGCCGGACGCTGAACACAAATCCTACCCCGTAAACATTGTCGATGCTGATATGGCTGGATGCGCCCAGGTGCTTACGGAGCCGGGAGATAAATACGTCGAGGCTTCTCCCAAGGAAATAGTCGTTCTCGCCCCATAGCTGGCTGAGTATCTCTTCCCGCCGGAGTATCCTGTTCTCATTGCGAAAAAGAAATTCCAGAAGCTCGGCTTCACGGGGGGTAAGAGATACATCCTTCGTCCCGCTGATCGAAAGCCGCAGCGCGTCTTTTGAGAAGATGACGTCCTTGCACTGGATGACAGAGGAAGGTGCAGCCATCTGAGTGCCCATGCTCCGTCGGATAATATTCCTTATCCGCAGCACCAGCTCGTCGATATCGAACGGCTTGCTGATATAGTCGTCGGCGCCCAGCCGGAGACCGTGCAGCCTGTCGCTCTTTTCATTGCGGGCGGTCAAAAAAAGAAAAGGAAGCCTGAGCCCCAGCTGAACGATACGGTCGGCCAACTGGAAGCCATCCATTTCAGGCATGGCGATATCTATCAGTGCAAGCTGGTACTCATTTCCCGCCAGACGCAACCGGTCAAAAGCCTGGCGGCCGTCTGTGGCCCAGTCAACCTCGAAATCGGAGATATCAAGGTACTGCCGGACCACATTGCCCAGATCGATCTCGTCTTCAACCAGCAACAAACGCGATTTCTTCATTTTGCTCTTATTTCGTCAAATAGGGATACTGATGATAAAAGTGCTTCCCCTTCCCTCTTCGCTGACGATGTCAATGGTCCAGCCGTGCGCCTCTACCGCCTGCTTCACATAGAAAAGCCCCAGGCCCAGCCCCTTGACCGTGTTCGTAACGCCATCCGGACCAACATGCCGGTAGAACTTATCGAATACGTGCCGCTGAATATCCTGCGTCATTCCAATGCCATTGTCCCGTATGCTGATGTGGATGCCCTTCTTATCGTCAAAGGTCGTGACCGCGAGCTCTTTCTCCTCCCTTCGGTTGTATTTGATCGCATTGTCGAAGATATTCTGCAGGATGGTAGTAAACCAGAACCTGTCGAGCCAGACCGTATCCCTTGTCGCATCTTTCAAAAGGTCAAACCGGACATTGCTGCCGGAAAGCTTGAGACGATAGTCCAGCAGTATCTCATCCAGCAGACTATGCAGTGAATACTCTTCCTTGTTGAGCGATATCTTGTTCAGGGTGGTAATATCCAGCACCTGGCTTATCAGCGCCTGCAGCCGCAATGACTGCCGCTGCACAACCTCAATAAGAGGCCTTAGATGGACGGGATCCGAAATGATCTTCTCCTTTTGCATGGTCTTGTTGGCCACAATGATCGCCGTCAGCGGCGTATGGAACTCATGGGTAATGCTATTGATAAAATCGGATTTCATCTCGGAGAGCTTTTTTTGGTGCATCCAGTTCCGGAAGGTGACAAAGAATAAAAAAACGACCGACAAAATGGAGAACAGCGCCAGCAGAAAGGTCGGCATCATAAGGCGCAGGACGGTAGCACGCCTGTTACGAATGTCCATATAAAGTCCAAAGCTGACCCTGTTGGAATAAGCCTGGGAATTGAAGACAGCTACGGCGATCACCTTATTCCTGGGCAGCGGTACCTTTAAAGACCCGCCGATACGGATGCCATATTTTGTCTGGATGGATGAGTCGATCAACGGATAGCGGCTTTTGTTGCTATAAAGATTGACATAGGTCAGGTCGCTGAACATCACCGAGATGTCATCGATAAGCAGCATATATTCGAGGTCCCGCTGCAAATGATGGGTCCGGATGATCCGGCTAAGAACGCGCGCTGCCGTATTGCTCTTTCGCAGGGTGGTAAAAATGCTGTCACAGATCTTTTGCTTAAGGGTCTCGAACACCGGTCGGTCATTTCTGTACAGCTGCTCCAGCTGGCGCGTGTGAGGGATCAGGAAGCTGTCGATCACGTGCTGCCCGCCCGGCATCACCTTGTCGTTACGGATAGCTGCTCCATATTCCGAATTCAGTATCGAGCGCTCCTCCAGGTAAAAATGGTCGTTCTTCAGCTCGTAGGTATTGTAGAGAAGAAAGAACTGTACCGACGAAAGTATCAGAAAGCTGAAGATCGCAATGATGATATGGGTTGTGCTGGAATACCGCAAACAAAAAGTTTAGCAATCAGTAATAGTATCGACCTGCGAATTTATCCCTTATCTGCAATACCTTTGTCGCTCTTTAATATCCGTTAACAATCTGTTTGAAGTCCGTTGACAACATGCCGTTAACTGCAATAATACCTTTAAATTCAGTCATTATTAAGCAATTTAAAATGTACAGGATCCCATTTCTTCTTCTCAGCACGGCGCTGATGTTCCAGCTCGGCGCGACTGGTCAGTTCATAGACAAGGTGACCGACCCCGTCGACTTTGTAAATCCCCTGATGGGCACGCAGTCGACCGGAGGCCTTTCCAGCGGCAATACCTACCCTTCCATCGCCCTCCCCTGGGGCATGAATTTCTGGACACCTCAGACGGGTAAGATGGGAGACGGCTGGCAGTACACTTATACAGCAGAGAAGATAAAGGGCTTCAAACAGACACACCAGCCCTCTCCCTGGATGAACGACTATGGAGAGTTCAGCATCATGCCGGTCACAGGCGCCCTTCGTTACAGCGAAGACAGCAGGGCCTCCTGGTTCTCCCACAAGGCAGAGGTCGTAAAGCCCTATTACTACAGCGTGTATCTCGCCGACCACGACGTCACTACGGAGATCACACCTACGGAACGCGCGGCCCAGTTCCGATTCACATTCCCCCGGACGGACAGCACCTATGTCGTCGTGGACGCCTATGACAGGGACTCCTACATAAAGGTCATACCTGGTGAGAACAAGGTCGTGGGCTATTCCACACGCAACAGCGGCGGAGTGCCTTCCAACTTTAAGAACTATTTCGTGATCGTCTTTGACAAACCGTTCGCCAGCATACACACCTGGAAAGAGAAAGACCTGACGGACGCGCTGGAGCAGACCAGCAAGCACTCGGGAGCCGTGGTCGGCTTCGGGGCCGTACAGCGCGGCACCGTCATCCACGCACGAGTAGCCTCTTCCTTTATCAGCATCGAACAGGCGGAAGAAAATCTCAAAGAGCTGGGCAACGACAGTTTTGAAACCACCGCCCAAAAGGCCCGTGACATATGGAACAAGACCCTCAGCAGGATAGAAGTACAGGGGGGCACCATCGACCAGATGCGAACCTTCTATTCCTGTCTTTACCGGATGCTGTTCTTCCCGCTGAAGCTCTATGAAAAGGACAGGTCAGGCAAGATCGTACACTACAGCGTATACAACGGAAAGGTAGAGGACGGCTATCTCTTTGCAGGCACCGGCTTCTGGGACACTTTTCGCGCCCTCTACCCCTTCCTCAACCTGGTCTATCCTTCGATCAACAAGGAAATGCAGCAGGGACTGGTCAACGACTATAAAGAAGGGGGATGGCTACCCGAATGGTCTAGCCCCGGCTATCGCAGCGTAATGGTGGGTAATAACTCCGCCTCGGTCGTCGCCGACGCCTGGCTGAAAGGGCTCAGAGGCTATGACATCAACCTGCTATACGAAGCCCTGAAAAAGGACGCCAATAACATGGGACCGATCGAGGCCGTTGGACGCACCGGAGTGGAATACTACAATACGCTCGGCTACGTGCCCTACGACGTCAGGATCAACGAGAACGCCGCCCGTACCCTGGAATATGCCTACGACGACTTCAGCATCTACCGCCTCGCAAAGGCGCTCGGCCGGCCGGCATCGGAGCTCAAGCTATACGCCGGCAGGGCCATGAACTATAAAAATCTCTTCGACCCCGGGCACAAGCTGATGAGGGGAAAGAACAAGGACGGGCAATTCCAGACTCCCTTCAATCCCTTCAAATGGGGAGACGCCTTTACAGAAGGCAATAGCTGGCACTACAGCTGGAGCGTCTTCCACGATATCCAGGGGCTGATCGACCTTATGGGAGGAAAGCCGGAATTTATAAAGATGCTTGATTCCATATTTATTATGCCGCCAACCTTTGACGACAGCTACTACGGCGGCGTCATCCACGAGATAAGGGAAATGCAGATAGCAGGCATGGGCCAGTATGCGCATGGCAACCAGCCCATCCAGCACATGCTTTATTTGTACAACTATGCCGGAGAGCCATGGAAGACACAATACTGGGTACGACAGGCCATGAGCCGCCTCTACCAGGCCAGCCCCGATGGGTACTGCGGTGACGAAGACAACGGACAGACCTCCGCCTGGTATGTATTCTCCGCCCTGGGCTTCTATTCCGTATGTCCCGGTACCGACCAGTATGTGCTGGGCACGCCCCTGTTCAAAAAGGCGACGATCCATCTGGAGAACGGCAAGGACTTTATCATCAGCGCACCGGCCAACAGCGCCACAAACCTGTATGTACAGAGCGCAACGCTTCAGGGTCAGCCCTACGACAAGAACTGGATATCCCATACTGATATACAGCAGGGCGGTGAGTTTCAGCTGACAATGGGCGAGACGCCAAACAAGACGAAGGGGACTGACGAAAGCGCTTATCCCTATTCTTTCTCCACGGATAAGGACAATCCCGTGCACCCCGCCCGCCACGACCTCTCGGTAGACACGATCAAAAAGAATAAGTACACCCTGATCTTTATCAACAAGGATCCGGCTTTCAGCGCCGAAACAAGGCAGCAGATGATCGACGCGTTTTTTACCGTTTATCCCCGTGAGGCAAAACGCTTTAATAAGAACACGCTGCGGACGGTTACCTTCTTCGTCGACCCGACCTATAAGGGAGTCGCAGAGACGGACAACGGCCGGGCCAGATACAACCCCGAATGGCTGAAGAAGAACCCCGAGGACATCGACGTCGTGACCCACGAAGTAATGCATATCGTGCAGGACTACCGGCACGCAAATCCCGGCTGGCTGACGGAAGGTATCGCCGACTACGTCCGGTATCAATATGGCGTGAACAATGTAAAGAGCAGGTGGACCCTTCCCGACTACCGGCCTACCCAGAACTATGACAACGCCTATCGCGTAACGGCCAGGTTCCTGCTATGGGTAGAAAAGACAAAAAATAAGAAGATCGTGGACCGCCTGGACGCGGCTCTGCGGGATGGGACCTACCAACCCGGTCTATGGGCAACGCTCACGGGAGCTTCCGTGGAGCAGCTATGGAAGGAATATGCCGCCGCGCCTGCCCTGTCGCTGACATATAATTAATCCTATCTTCGGCCCATGAGAAACAACTATTTTTTAGGCCTCGTCTTCCTCTTTCTGTTCGTATCCGGAAAGGCGCAGACCGGCGGCGATCTGCATACGCTGCAGCAGAGATTTGTCGACCTGCGTTTTGGCATGTTCATCCATTTCAATATCCCTACCTTCATGAACCAGGACTGGGCAGACCCCGATGCGTCTCCGGCGATCTTCGATCCCCGCAAGCTGGACTGCACCCAGTGGGCACGGGCGGCTAAGTCGGCGCATATGTCTTATGGCTGTCTGACAACCAAACACCACAGCGGTTTCTGCATCTGGGATACAAAGACTACCGACTACAACGTGATGCACAGCCCCCTTCACCGGGACGTGGTACGGGAATACGTGGACGCCTTCCGGGCGCAGGGCCTCAAGACCTGTCTCTATTATTCCATACTCGATACCCACCACAAGCTGAGGCCCGGCTTCATAACAAAACAGCATATCGAAATGATAAAGGCGCAGCTCACAGAGCTGCTCACCAATTACGGAGAGATCACCGCCCTGATCATCGACGGCTGGGACGCCCCCTGGTCCCGGATATCCTATGACGACGTCCCCTTCGAAGACATCTACCGGCTGATCAAGTCTCTACAGCCCGGCTGCGTGGTGATGGACCTCAATTCCGCCAAATATCCTCCCGAAGCCCTTTTCTACACGGATATCAAATCCTACGAACAGGGTGCAGGCCAAAAGATATCCACGGCGACCAACAGACTTCCCGCGCTGTCCTGCCTGCCGCTGAACTCAGCCTGGTTCTGGAAAACGGATTTTCCGACCTCGCCGGTAAAAGACCCGAAGATGCTCGTCGACGAAGACATCGTTCCGTACAACAAGATCTACGACAACTTCATCCTCAATGTAGCGCCCAACCGCGACGGACTGATCGACGACAACGCGCTGAGTGCCCTGGCCCAGATAGGACGTATCTGGAAGAACGACGGCCCCGTCGCGACACTGCCACCCACAGATGCACCTGTTATCTCTCACAACCTCGCCAAACACCAGCCGGCCAACGCCAGCTGGAGCGACGATATGAATATCATGGATTTTGGCAACGACGATAACTTCCATACGGCCTGGCAGTCGAATGCAACCGTCAGGCAGCCCTGGTACGAGATCGAGCTGGGGCCGGAAAAGCCATTCAACGCTATAGTCATCACGGAAGACAAAGACAATATCAGCCGCTACCGCCTCGAATATCGGATACACGGCCAGTGGAAGCCCCTGTTCGACGGTGAAAAGAAAGGGCGGGTGAAGATACACCGCTTCGACAGGGTCTGGGGTGACGGGGTCCGGATCGTGATGGAAGGATTTGCGACGCCGCCCGCGATCGCAGAGTTCGGCGTTTACGACGAAAGAAGATAAACAACACACAGCCGGTAAGGGAAAATTTTTGTATTTTCCCTTACCATGAAAAAATACCTTCTCCTATTTTTCCTCTGCGGGAGACTCATAGCCACAGTGGCCCAGCCCGCCCAGTCTCCTGCCGGAGACAGCACCACCTTCTTCCTCCACAAATTCGCGCAGAACATCGGCAGGGAAACCTACTGGGTGCAGAAGAATGAAAAAAGCATCGACTTCGATATCCGTTTCAGGTTCGTCGACCGGGGCTCACCCGTGCCGTTACAGGCCAGGCTCAGCGTCACCAGCAACTATGAACCGCTGAGCTTCTGGATCAACGGCAATACCTCCCGGTTCTCGATGATCCACGACTCCGTCGTGGTCCATCCTGCATCGGCGCCCAAACCGCCCTTTTTTACCGTCAGCGGCTATGCGCCGGGTACCGTGCAGATGGCGCTGCTGCAATACTGGCGGAGACACGGCCGCCCCTCCATCGTGCATCTCCTGCCTTCGGGCACAGTTCATATTCGCCTGGCCGGCGCCGATACACTCACCACCGCGACCTCCCCTCTGTTACTGGAAAGGTTCGTAATCAGCGGACTCATCTGGGGCAACGAGCTCGTATGGACCGACCGGCAGGGTAACCTGATATGTCTGATCACCAACGACGCAGAAGGGGATAAGCTGGAGATGATGGCGGAGAGCTACGAAAACCTGCTGCCCCGGCTGATCGCAAGGGCTGCGACTTATGGGATGCAGCTCTTCTCCTCTTCTGCCACCCCAAAAGACAAACAAATTGCTATCGTCGATGGAAGGCTGATCAATATTGAGACCGGCGCCGCCATCGATCATTCGGTCATCCTGGTAGAAAATGGTAAGATAACAAAGATCGGCACACAAGGCGCTGTCCCGATACCCACAGGCGCCCGCATCATACACGCCGAAGGAAGAACCGTCCTGCCGGGTCTGTGGGATATGCACGCACATTTTGAGCAGGCAGAATGGGGCCCCGCCTACCTGGCGGCCGGCGTAACGACCGTAAGGGACTGCGGCAACGAATTCGCCTACATCAATGCCGTCAAAAGAACTATCGACGAAGGACACGGCGTCGGCCCCCATATCCTGAGAGCCGGCATCATCGACGGCCCGGGCCCTGCAGGCATCGGTATCATCCGGGCGAGCACACCCCGCGAAGGGGCGGAGATCGTGCGCACATACAAGGATTCCGGCTTTGACCAGATAAAGATATACAGCAGCGTACAGCCGGAAGTGGTCAGGGCGATCTGCGACGAAGCTCACCGGCTGGGGATGACCGTCACAGGCCATATCCCCGAAGGGATGACCCTGATACAGGGCGTAGACTCGGGAATGGATATGGTCAATCATATCCAGTACGTATATTCCCTTATGAAAAGGAATAGCGACCGGACCGTAGACTTCGACGATCCCCAGACCACCGCAGCACTGGACTTTATTTCCTCGCACCACGTCGTGATCGACCCGACCCTTGGCGTATTCGAAATGATCTTCCGTTCGCAAAAAGATACCATCACGAAATTGGAGCCGGCCTACAGCACGCTACCCGAACCCTTGCAGGCGTTGTTCGTCAATATGGGCATGCCCCCCGACAGGGCTGAACAATTCAAGCCGGTATTCCGCGATATGGAGAAGATCGTCAAGCTGCTGCACGACAGGGGCATCACGATCGTCGCCGGCACCGATATGGGCTTCCCCGGTCTGAGCGTCGACCGGGAGCTTGAGCTATATGTTGAAGCGGGCCTGACCCCGCTGGAGGCGCTCCGGACGGCCACGATCATTCCTGCGCAGGTCATGAAACAGGACGCCGTCACCGGCTCGATCGAATCGGGCAAACAGGCGGACCTCATCCTCGTCGAAGGGGACCCGCTCACACAAATAAGGGACCTGCGAAAAGTAAGGATCGTCATAAAGGATGGTGTGGTATACCAGCCACAGCAGCTGCGCGCTATGGCCGGGTTTTTGAAGTGACACCCCGTGCCCGGTGGTACCGATAACCATCTGCGGGCACGCCTTCCGCAACCCCCGGCCCTGCGGACCCGGCCGTCAAAGGACAAACCCCGTCAGATCGAGGTCGGCCTGGCTAACCCCTTCCTTCATATCCTGGTATTTGATGCGGAGAAAGGTCCTGCCACCATCCGCAGCCACCCCCATATCAATCTCTGCAACCCGGGCAGTGACCCTATAGTTTTGGAGTGTGCTGTTCACATCCACTTTCTGAAACCTCCAGCTATACCCTTGTGTGAGGTGAAAAGCTGCAAGCTGGTCGGCCTTCATCGAGCCTGCATAAGGCAGCGTGTCACCCGCAAAAACGATCCTTTGCTGCTGCAGGTCGACCTCGAGATAACCAAAGATCCGCGCCTCGTCTTCCCCTCTGAAATGCAGCACATTCCTTTCCCGGGCAACAGTGACATTCTTCTGCGCGATGATTACCAGGCGCGGAGGCTGCCTCTCCAGCTGCTGCAGCCGCTGGTATTCCTCCGCGCTGATACCGAAACGCGGATCGTAAGGAAGAGGCTTGCCGCCGGCAGCTGATCTGCTCCTGTACTCCTCGAACCACTGCTTGTTCGCCGCAATGGCGCTATCGAACCTCGCGAGAATATCCTTCACCTCCTTCGGAATGTCCGGCCCGGCAATCCCATAAGTAAAAGTCCGGCCCAGGACCGAGTCAACAAACCGAAAAGCCCGAACCAGACCGGCAACCGTCCCCGGCTGAGTACCTATGCCTCCTGTATCGATCATTCCGGTCCCCTCCTGCGCGCTGCCGGCCACCACAACTCCGACCGACCCCGCCTGCCCAAAACCCAAACCCGCCGCCAGCACTAACAATATAAAAAGAAACCCCCTCTTCATAGTTCCGACAACCATATCCAATACTTTTTGGCAAATAACGTAAAAAATCTGTACCTTTGCACCCCGTTCCACCATCTATTGCCCAATAGTATAATGGTAGTACATCAGATTCTGGATCTGACTGTCTTGGTTCGAATCCAGGTTGGGCAACCACACAGGACAAATCAAAAACTTCTTTGGTTTGTCCTGTTTCATTTTGGCTGAAACCCACGTCCAGCGCATATAGGAGCTCGGCCGCCTCATTTACCCTTGTGGTTCGATAACGAAACCGTCAAAAATGAGTTTTTAGGGATAGATCGAACCAATGATAACCCACCTTCGCTTTACATCCCCTTCTTTGTACAATTCGTCCAGGTGGGCCAGATTGGAAATGGCCTTTTCCTTCAGATGCGTGATTTTGTGTTAGACTTTCCTCTTTTTGGACTATAACACAGGCGTCAGGCCAGGCTACTTTTGTGTTAGTAAAACAAACATACAACAAAATGGAACTTAAAGGAAAAACGATATTGATCACCGGCGGTACAGCTGGTATAGGGCTTGAAGCTGCAAAACAATTTTTATCCAATGGTGCAAAAGTGATCATCACCGGAAGGAACCAGGAAAAGCTGGATGCAGCCAAAAAACTATATCCTGCATTGACTGCTATAAAAAGCGATGTAGCCAATGCACTTGATGCGCAATTGCTTTTTAATAAGATTAAGGAGCTTGGAGGAATCGATATCCTATACAATAATGCCGGCGTTATGGGCGGTCCCCGGAACGTCGGAATAGCCAATGACAAACATTTTGAAACGGCAAAATATGAAATGGACATTAACTACCTGGGAGTGATCCGCCTGAACAACCTGTTCATCGAAATGCTGAAATCAAGGAAAGAGGGAGCCATTATCAATACCGCTTCCCTTTTAAGTTACGTACCCGTAAATCTTGGCCCAACCTACTCTGCCAGCAAAGCGGCTATGCACTTTTATACTATTTCCCTAAGAGATCATTTAAAGATCATCAACAGTAAATTGAAAGTGTTTGAGCTATTACCACCTGTGGTGGCAACAAGCATGACAGAGCACGTTGAGACAAAAGGGATATCTCCGGAAAAATTGGTGAATGGATTGATTGCCGGGATCAAAAGAAACCGGTTCACTATACGCGTTGGTATCACGAAATTGGTATACCTGACCAGTCGTCTGTTCCCCAAACTGGCATATGGGTTAGTCAATCCCGCAAAAAATGCCCTGCAACTTCAATCATAGTCTATCTTCTTCAAGCATATAATATTCAAAAGATGACAACTACTAACATAAATCCAGCAACGGAAGACCTCAGCACCATTCTTGCAAATCAACGCCTTGCTTTTTGCGTGACGGCCCACCTACACTGGAACAGCGACGGGATCTCCTTCATGCTCCGTTCACTAAAAATACGGATAGGATTATTAACCTCTTTCATCGCTAAATCATTAACTTTAATGGTAATAAAATGATACACTTTAAATCAATAAGTGAATTGGCGCTTGCTAACGATTTGCCATTGCCCGAACATCCTATGCTGGGTCTCCTGCGTACCAAAGGTGATATCACCATAAATACGCCATCATTTACCTCTGACTTTTACAAGATTGGGCTAAAAAAAATAAGAGCTGGTTTAGTGTTATATGGCAGAACTAAATTTGACCATGAGACCGGCTGTATGGGTTTTACGAAGCCCCGCCAGGTGATAGAAATGCGGGATTTACAATTTGAAGAGGATGGGTACGTTTTACTTTTCCATGAAGATTTCCTGATTGGACATTCCTTGCATGAAGACATTCAGCAGTATTCTTTTTTTGATTACGAGACAAATGAAGCCCTTCACCTAGCTCCGAAGGAAGAAAAGATTATCTGGAATATTTTTCACACGATAGAACAGGAATATAATAACAATGAAGATGAATTCAGCAAAGAGATTATTCTTGCAAGTATTAATTCCACGCTTAAATATGCCAAACGGTTTTATAAAAGGCAATTCATCAACCGAGAACAGTTGTCCGGGAAAACCGTAACTGAGTTCAATAAAATCATACAAAACTATATAAAAGATGGTTCTCTTGAAAATGGATTGCCTACAGTTGCGGAATTTGCAAGCAGGTTAAACATTTCTTCACGATATCTCACTGATCTGTTGAAAGTAGAAACTGGCAAAACCGCTATTGAACTAATTCATATTGCGCTTATCAGGGAAGCCAAAGACAGGTTGAGAATAAAGGATGAAACTGTCTCTGAAATAGCCTACGAATTAGGTTTTGAAAATATGTCTTACTTTGCCCGGTTATTTAAAAAAGAAACAGGGATGCTGCCGACATCCTTTAAAAAGCAATTTCTTAAATCAAATAATATTTGAAATGGACAAGCTCGCCGGGCCGTAATAAATTTGCCAATCCTGGTCACCGGCGATTAATAGTAAGGCCATGACAATTCAAAAGCAGGGTCAGTTCTTGATCACCTGACCACTGCCGCTAATCTTCTTTATAATGGTTGGATTGCCTGTATAAAAGACGGTTCCGCTGCCGCTGAGCGCAGCATTCAGGAGATCACTAGCCGCTACATCGATTTCACCGCTGCCATCGATCGTTGCAGAGGCATCCTTGACCGGGAAAGCCTGTGCTTTGATAATGCCGCTACCGTCTATATTGGCTGACAGGCTATCCGCGGAACCGCCGTTGAGTTTAATGGTCCCTGAGCCGGTAACAGAGGTTGTGAAGACTCCACTAATAGCAAAATTCCCTGTTTCCGTAATCGCTCCGGAACCAGTGATCAATGTTCCGACAAGGGCCGGCATTACAATCGTCACTACCAGATTCCCTCCGTTAATGTTGGTATTCGGCTTATAGCCAACCGACAATGTATTATTGTTGACGGTAGTTTGTACCAGGGCCAACAGATTGCTGTCGTCCGAAACAGTCAGCTGCAACTCAGATCCCATCGTAATGTTCACCTGACCGGATCCAGTGAGATTTACAGCAGTAAAATTCCCGGGGGTCCTTACTTGTGATGCAGTGATCCTATTTCCCGTAACAACAACGGAATCGAAGTTGTTACCACCACCGTTACCACCGTTGTTCTTTCGGCAGGAACCGTCGGTCAATGCAATGAAACCGGCAATAAAGAAAAAGAATAAGATTTTTTGACGCTTCATAACAGCTGATTTAAAAGATATTGGTGAGAATATAAAGAGTGCCTCAATTGTAATACACCGATCGTTTAAATTAGCCATCGGAGATCCTTTTTCACGATGATATTGCCGATGGCCACAGTGTCTTTGCCGAATGGGCTCAACGGGCCGCTGACGAAGAAGAACTTAGCCAGACTCTGTTAATATGCTGAATATTTAACTAATGACGTAAGCTAGCAAAACCATCCAGATGGCATTATTATTTTACACGATCGGGGGCTTATCCTTGATCAAATTGTTCTTCGCTGCAATGACCAAGCGGTTTGAGGGACGGGAGGTCATCCAGGTAGGGGAACAAAAGAGGTGCAACCAAAGCATTTCTGGGAAGGGCAACTGCCTCGACAAAGCCGTTATGGAGAATTTTTTCGGAATATTGAGATCCGAGCTCTTTTACATCCAGGAATTTAAATCTTATGAGTCCTTACAGCAAGCGATTGTTGACTATGTACACTACTATAGCCACGATAGAATCAAACTAAAACTAAAAGGCTTGAGCCCGGTGCAACACCGGACCCAAGCCGCTTAATTATTTAACCGGTGTCAGGTTTATCGCACCGCCATCGACAACGATCTCCGTACCCAACGTAAAGGAGGAATCGTCCGAGGCCAAATAAACCGCCGTTTTTGCTATGTCCGAGGGTTGTCCTATCCTGCCGAGCGGTATCCCGTCCACCCACCATTTTTTGACGCTCTCTATTTGCGGCTCGGGGATGAATTTTCCAAAAACGGGTGTTTCGACGGTACCCGGAGACAAAACATTTACCCTGATCTTTCTATTAAGAAGGTCCAGGGAGAATCCTCGTGCAAAGGTAATCACCGCGGCTTTGGCCGCACCATAAAGCGACAGGGAGGGATATGCACGATGGCCGGCAATGGAGCCGATGAGGATAATGGAGCTGCCATCGTTCAGGTAGGGCAGTGCCTTATGAACGGTGAAGTAAACGCTCTTAAGGTTAAGGTCCATCGTCTTGTCGTAATCGGCCTCGCCGATGTCCGCAACTGAGCCCAATGTGGCGCCGGTTGCCGCACCCCCGGCGTTGGCTACCACGATATCGATCTTTCCAAATTTCTCCGAGGTCTCCTTAAAGACCCGTTCCAGATCAGCTTGTTTGGTGACATCCGCCCGGATCGCGATAAAGTTCTCACCTAGTTGGGCTATAGAGCTATCCAGTGTCTTCTGCGTTCTGCCAACAATAGCGCCCACCGCTCCCTGGTTTTTGAACTCCAGGGCAATGCCAAATCCAATGCCGCTATTACCCCCGGTAATTACGGCTACCTTGTTTTTTAATTTGCTCATTTTAAACTTATTATTACTTTTGTTACCCAAAGTTACTATTGTTAGTATTTTTTAGATACCAATGACGCTGATAGTAGTACCCATTTGGTAACTACTAAATTCCCGGAAATGAAAGATGAAAGATTTTGCAACTCTCATTGTCCGCTTACAAGGGCTGTAGGCATTATCGGCAGCAAATGGAAGCCGATTATAATCAATGTGATACGAGAGAAGACGGTAAGATTTGGACAGTTGGATGCCATCATTCCCCATATTACCCGTAAGGTATTGACCGGACAGCTCAAAGAATTGGAAGAGGACGGGTTGCTGAAAAGAGTAGCGTACAAAGAGATACCCCCAAGAGTTGAGTATTCTTTAACGGAAAAAGGCCTGGCGTTACTTCCAATACTCGACTCGATCAAGACATGGAGTACCAAATATGAAATCTGGCAAGCTAAGACCGCGTAATTTGCCATTCCGATCGTTGCTTAGTTTACTCATTTTTTGTTATTTCAAATTTGAGCAACAAAGCCAGACTGCCCAGGTTCTTTTTAGTAACTTGGTACTGAAAAGTAATCATAACATCCGTAACATCGGTGTAACAAAGTAACATTATGGGATGTAAAATTGAAGAGTTTCAACAGGAGCAAAAGAAAAGAATGAGGGCCGTTCAAGACTCAATGGACGTGCTGAACGGGTGTATTGACCCCCTAAATAGCTGGACTAATTGATCAAATCAAATTAGTCATTTAAATTTAGGGTATTATGGCAAAGAAGTACAGGATTTTTTCTGTCGAACAAAAGCTTCAAATCAT